>Ga0308157_10000580_pt1 | contig 112188 bp, 93 predicted proteins | sample PhyBR1_FD_201035 | JGI IMG/M metagenome (GOLD analysis project Ga0308157, IMG submission 201035) | Phyllosphere microbial communities from UC Gill Tract Community Farm, Albany, California, United States - DLSLB.R1 | ecosystem: Host-associated > Plants > Phyllosphere > Unclassified | place...
AAGGTATTTCTCATAGTCTTCGATTGTTGGCTTCTTGGACAAGGCCACCTGGTTCTGAAGTATGAGGGTATTCAGCGGTGTTCTCATCTCATGTGCCAGGTCTTCAGAAAATTGTGATAATTTCAAATATCCATCTTCCAGACGTTGAAGCATGAGATTGAGTGCTGCGGTCACTGCCTGCAGTTCTTTCGGTTGACTGCTCTCATCGAGCCGCAGTCTCAGATCCTGCGGGCCAATGGAAGCCGCCTGGCGACTTAGCTTCAGCAAAGGATTGAGCCCGCGGCGCACGGCTTCCCAGCTGACAAAGAAAGTCAAAAGCACTCCCACAAGCCATGCCAGTCCCAGATCTCGGCGATATGCAGTCAACATATGTTCACGCTCTGACAATAATTTTCCAGCGATCACAAAAAATGCGCCGCTGGAACTATCCACCTTCAGCCATGCCATGCGCGCAGGCTCTGAAGCTGTGCTGGTGAAAAGCATCGGAGGACGCAGCATGCTCAAGGACGGCATGGGTAAATTTTCCGGATTGACTTCAATCAGCAGCTTTCCAGCCTTATCAATAATCCATAAAAAATTCTCTTTGTTCCCCAGCATATTTTCATAAATTTCCGGTTGATTTTTGAGAAATTCAATGCTGTTGATGTCATGAATAATTGATTTTATTCTACCCACTCTACCCATCAGAGCCGAATCATCCCTGAATGAAATTTCACGGCTTAATGCACTGTAAGCATACATCCCCATCATTGCGAACAAGCTTGCACTGATCAGCGAAAAAATAATGGAAAGCCTGAATCTAAGACTGATGTTGATTTTTTTATTCATCAAAGTCCATCCTCTATTCGGTAACCCATGCCCCGCACTGTTTGAATAAGCTTGATGGTGAAGCCATCATCAATCTTCGCGCGCAAACGACGAATTGCCACATCAACAACATTTGTATCGCTGTCGAAGTTCATATCCCACACCTGCGATGCGATCTGGCTGCGCGACATGACTTCACCTTTGTGCTGCAACAACAGGTGCAAGAGTGCAAATTCCTTGTTGGTCAGATCGATCCGCTGCCCGCCTCGGGTGACGCGGCGTCTGAGTGCATCGACCTGTAAGTCGACGAGCTCAAAGATTTCCTGCTGACGCACAGGATTTCTTCGCAAAAGAGTACGCACGCGCGCCAGCAGCTCAGCATATGAAAAGGGCTTGACAAGATAGTCGTCCGCCCCTAGTTCCAGACCTTTTACACGGTCTGCCACCGCATCTTTTGCGGTGAGAAAAAGGACAGGCACCTGGCTGCGTTCGCGCAGCCTGCCGATGAAGCTCCAGCCGTCGATACCTGGAAGCATCACATCCAAAATGATGAGGTCGAAATTTCCTGACTGCGCCAGGAAGAGTCCGTCGATCCCATCATGGGAAGACTCTGCTTGATAACCAGACTGCATGAGCCCTTCTTTAAGGTACTCGGCAGCTTTTATTTCGTCTTCAACAATAAGGATTCGCATGAATGGATTGTACGGTAATTTTTTATATTTTCAATTATTTCAAATCTGTAATGCAAATGATAAATTTGTAATTTTGACGCAATCTCGAAGTCATGTTCAATGTGAATAATTGCTATTGCTCGATTAACAAATATCTCAAAAGGCAAAAAATGCAATGGAGCTCAATTAAATATATTGCAGCAGCGGGTCTGGCGGTGGCAACACAAGCGTTTGCGGCGCAGCCTTCAACGCTGCTGCAAAATAATATGTCACTCAACCTTGCCAATCAACTGGTGCAAGCCACCATGGATGCGTGCCATGCTCAGGGACGTTCAGCAGTGGTGGTCGTGATTGATCGTGGAGGACATTTGCTATCCCTTCAGCGAGATGACACAGTAGGTGTACACAACACTGAAGCTGCACAAAAGAAAGCCTTTACTGCGCTGTCGACAAAAACATTGTCGCGAGTCTTTGCGGAAAATGCACGCAACAACCCGGATTCAAGCAATTTGAACACGATTGACAGCCTGTTGCTTATCGGAGGCGGAGTACCCGTAAAAGTTGGCAGCGAGGTCGTCGGTGCAATCGGCGTGGGAGGCGCAGGCGGATCGGCAATTGATGAAGGCTGCGCATTGCAAGCCTTGGATAAAGTACTGGGCTCAGGAAAATAAGCTTCTCAAAATAAATTAATTTCTCAAAACAACCCACCTCAAGGAAAATTATGAAAAACACCAAACTACTCATCGCCGCCTTGCTCTTGAACGCAGCTGCCGCCACCCCCGCACTTGCCGCATCCAACCCACTGAGCGTGCATGTACTGAATTTGCAAGACGGTCTGCCTTCTGCTGGCGTCACGGTCAGCCTTGAAAAGCAGGTAGATGACAAATGGGTGTCGCTCAACAAGGGCGTGACCAATGAGCAAGGCCGAATTACCGCCCTGTACCCTTCAGAATCGACGATGGAAAAGGGAAATTACCGTGTAACCTTCCAAACCGGTGAATGGTTCAATCAGCACAAAATTTCCACATTCTTTCCGGAGATTCCCGTTATCTTCAAGGCAGACGGCTCTGTCCCTCATTATCATATCCCTCTGCTGGTCAGCCCGTACGGCTTCTCCAGCTACCGGGGTAATTGACATACAAGCTACTTCTCTGCCTGAAAAACCGCAGGGGTGAATCACACCGGTTTTTGTGTAGGTGTCAACTCTTAGACCGGCTAACACGACCGGTCTGCGAACCGAGAGCAGATGATGGCTGCGGCCAATGTGAGCAAGGCTTGATGGATATCGAGCCGCCTCTCGAATCGGATCCGCAGCTTTCCAAACCCCGCAAACCAGGCGTGCGTGCGCTCTACAACCCAGCGGTGTTTGCCCAGACGTTGGCTGCTTTCGACGCCTCGTCTTGCAATCCTGATCAAGATACCTTTGGCTTTCAAATAGGCCCGACAACGGCGGCAGCCATAGCCTTTGTCAGCATGCAATTTCCTAGGGCATTGGCGGGGCCGGCCTGGCAGTCCTCGAAACGCCGTGATCGCGTCGATGCACTGTTCGAGCAGCATCGAGTCGTCCCGGTTTGCCCCGCTGACCAACCAAGGGAATACCTCGAGCGTCTACCACAATATGCCGTTTGGAGCCCAGGTGTGAAGGTCCAATAGGTTGTATATGTTCAGCTGAGTTGAGTTTGAGAGACTGGGAGTTGCGCCGGCCAAGGCTCTGGCCATCGTAGAGCTGCGCCACAAGCGCCTCACCCAGGCACGTATTGCGGCGACATTGGGCGTCTCCAAAAGCACGGCGGGACGTGTGCTCGCCCTTGCCGTTCTCTCGCGTCTGGCGACCCTGCAGCCGGTCGAGCCCATCGTGCGCTATGAGCACGATGCCCCGGGCAAGATGCTGCACATCGACACCAAGAAGCTCGGTCGTATAAAACGCCCCGCGCACCGCGTGACCGGCAATCGCCGGGACTGAAGTCAGCGGCGCTGGCTGGGAGATGCTGTTCGTGGCCATTGATGACCACGCACGCATCGCATTCACGGCGATGCGCCCCGATGAGAGAACGCCCCAGGCGGTGCAATTCCTGCAAGACGCGGTGGCCTATTACGCTGGCTTGTAGATCGCGCAGTGGCTGACGGATAACGGCTGCGCTTTCCGCTCCAAGGACTTCGCGCAAGCGTGCAAGCAGTTGGGCACTACAGCTGGCACCGTCCCCATCAGGTCATAGGCGGTGCTGCACCCATGTCTAGGCTCGATCGTTCAGGAAACAACCTGTTGACACTTCACAGCTACGCGACACATGTACCAACGCGAGTGCGGACGATTTTCTCGACATATGTGGAAAATGCCGAGTGAATGCGCCAGCGAGGGAAGGGCGCAAGATCAAGCATCGGTTCCCGCTACTCCTCTTCCTGTTGGCACGGTTTTCATCTTGTTTTGCTGCTCGCCGACAAGGCTGCTGGTAGCCACCTGGCCGTACCTTGTGTGGGCACAGCGGCTAAACGCGCATCCCGCTAAACCTTGAATTACGTGGTAATGCACTTGGTTTAATTCACGATAAGAAGTGCGTTATCGTGAGTAGAGAATTTCCAAATGCCGGCGCGCAATTAGGTAAGGTGTTCAAAATAGCTGTGCGGCTGTCTGCTCCGCAGCGGCAGCAGTCCGTCGCTACCGTGGGGCGAATTCACGCTGACCGCCCACAAGCGGTCGCTTGCACCGTCGACCATAGGACGCACGACGGTCAACTATCCGAGGTGCGCCTGTCGCGGGCGTTGATCGTGGCGATCAGCACAATACCTAACCGAGGAATCGCATTCGAAACTGGTTGCTCGAGCGCCCCATCAAAGCCGGTTCATGGCGCCTACGCGCACTGGTCAGGGCGTGGCGAGGTTCAATCCATGTCGCTGTCGGGTGCTGACCGGCGAGCGAACATAGTCGCAACCATCCGCTCCGAGCAGCGCCACCACAAACCGGCAGACCAGTGCCCGCATTTCGAGCGTGAGGTTCTGATTGGTTCCCACCCCACGGATGGCGAAGCCCAGGGGCTCCCCCATGAACAGGGCTTCATGCACCGTCTCGTTGCGCAGCGATGCGACTTCGGCGCCGGACGCGGGGTCCGCCCAGGCCGGAATGAGCATACCGAACGCGTCGCACATCCACTTCACGCGGCCAGCATGAGGAATGGGCCGGGTAGGACCTTTGACGGCCTTGGCGAGTGCGAAACACGCATCGATCGCCGTGTACAGCAGGATGAACCGCTCGAACTCAAGATGCTGCGGGTTCTGGGCCAGAAACAGCGCGTGGACGGCAGCCGCGATCAGCCTGGCGCGGTCTGGAGACGATCGATGGAGTGCCCAGAAGGCCTCGGCTAGGTCGAGCGCGTCGGCGAGTCCCCGACCGAGCATGACGAAGTCGACGAGTTTGCCCGGCTTGATGGGCGTCGCGTCCACGAAGCCGGCTTCCGTCGCGGTCAGCCGCATTCCCGTGAATAACGACAAGGCCCACAGGTGGAAGGTGAGGTGGTCGTGTCCGTCGCACAGCGCGTGCGCAATCACATGCGTTTTCGGAAGTCCGAAGACGCGAGCCGAGTATGGGCGTTGGTGGACGCCGCCGCCCAAATTGCGAACGATCTGTGGCGGCGCATAGATCCAGCCCTGGTCCAAGGTCTCGCTGCTTTCGATGTCCGTCTTCGCCGAGGCGATGCCGGGCAGCGCCGAAATCGAAACCGGTCCCGATGACACCATAATCAAGTCAGGGTGATAGCCAAACTCCATGCGGCATATGGATGTCATACGCAACTATGGAGTTTCTTCGGAGGGTCCCGCGAGCGTTGCTCGAAGAAGAGCGCTTAGTGCGGGAAGAATCTGCTGCGAGAGCTTCTCATCGGCCCACTCGGACAGCCGAGGGATGTTGCGCATCCGCACCGTGCGCAGCGCGATCGTCAAGCGATGCAGCAGCGGCAGCGAGCCTGTCTCGAGTGCAGCATCAACCCAGGCATCGGCATGCGTCCAACGACGGGACAACAGGTCGGCCATGGCCTGTGTCGCTGCTTCGATCGGGCCTTGGTCCTGGCACAGGACGCGGCCGCCGTTGCCAAGATCGTGTTCAAGGTGGCCCAGCCCTTCTTCATTCGCCCTGAGCAAGGGACACCTGCACTGGCCAATCTCCAGGAGGATCCAGGCGTCCAGGCGCTGGCTGTCGTCGCCGACCACCGCCGTGGGAAGTCTGGCGAACTGCCCCAGGATCATCCAGGCGGTGGCATTCCCGTAAGTGCGTGAGCGCTCCGCCCCAAGGTCCACGGGCTCGCCGATGATGTCGCCATGGCGGTTGGACTGCCACGCTTTGCCGTCTTCGATCTTCAGGTGAATTAGCTGGCCGTCGGGCGCGGCCATCGCGATTAACGCATTCTCCATGAGCTGTTCCGTGGGCTCGATGGAGAGCAAGCCTTCGACGATCCCGGAGCTGAATCCGCCCGTCCTGTCAGCCATCGCGCGGATCGCTTGCGCGCCGACCAGATCGCCGAGATAGGTCGCGCCCAGGCGATTGCCCAGCCAGACACCAGCCTCGCGGGGATCGAGTTCCGCGCGCCGCTCAAGCTCCTCACTTGCAGCGTCCGCCAGCTCCGTCAGAAAAGCGGCGGGAACGGTCGGAACAACTACGTCCTCACCCCCGGGGTGCCGATAGACACGCACTGTGCCAATGGAACCGAGTCCGCGCAACGCGTCGCGACCCTCGGAGGACAGTGCGTCCTGCCGCACGACGAAGCCGTTGGCGCCCGCCAGGGAAAGTTCGGCGGAATGGGCGCCCGTGTCCGCAAGGGCGCAGCGCGCGAGCACGCGATAGCCGCGCATCAAGTTCTCTTGCCCGGCAAAGCTCTGGCGCGCCGCATCCACGAGTTCCATGCCCAGAGCCGGCGGAAGAAGCAGGCTGCGGTCCGGGTGCTGGTGCCGCGGGTCGCGCGCGGCAGCGTCGTAGATCGTGCGCAGCACCCAAGGCGCGCGATAGTCCTCCGCGTACTCGGCGCCTTGCTGGAACACGATCTTGTGTTTGGCCAGGTTGCGTTGGGCCGCTTGAAACTCCTCCAGCTCCAGGGCGCCGATCTCGATCGTCTCCGCGTTCGTTCCCACCGCCGTTGGCGTGCGGACGTTGCGGGCTTTGGCTAGCCGCCCGGCAGCTTCAGTGGTCACGATGACATTGAGTTTCTTGCCGGGGCGCAGGCTCGCCAATTCCTCCAGGTCTGCGGCCATCGCCGTGCCGGGCTGTACATCGTCGACGGCGAGTACGAGCGCCGGTCCGGCGGACCCGTTGGACATCCGCCGCAGCCATTGGCGAGCGTCGTTGGCGGTCAGGGCCCACTCCAATTCCGCGGCGAAAAGATTGGCTAAAGACTGGAACAGTCCAGGGCCTGATCCCCGCAACAACAGGACAGCTAGGTCTTCGCTCTCCTGCGTTCGCAGCGCGACTTCACGCAGGCAACTGCTCTTGCCGCTTTGGGCCGCGCCCTCGATCAGCGTGAAGCTGGTGCCGGCCCGAGCCGACTTGATGGCGGCGAAGCTGCTCATGCGGGGAAACAAGAGGAACTGGGCGAAGGGCCGATCTGACGCTCCGGGCGGGTCGGTCATTTCGGCCAGGAGTTTTGCGGTGGCAGAACGCACGATGGGCACCCAGACTCCGGTTTCCCTGCCCATCAGAGCCTCGGTCGCCCACCGCATATCGGCCGCCGCCAATTTGGCTGCGTTGACCAGCAGGCGCTGCACCTCCTTTGCGGCGTCCTCGCTGCCTGACCACAGCTGGCCCGTGTTGGCGTCGTACACGCGCGTCTCATGCCCATTGGTCACGACGATAAGGGGAGGCCGCGGCGTCAACTGGTTCGCGTAGCTTTGCGCTTGTTGGTAGTCCGTGAGCGTGAGGGGAAGATCCTCCCGCTTGAGTTCCACCACGGCGAGTGGGCGCTCGTCGTGCCAGATGATCACGTCCGCCCGTCCGCTCTTTTCCCATTGGGCCGCACTGTCGAAATCGTGCGTTTTATGCCCAAGGCGCACCGTGAAACGCCGCTGCTCGCTCAGTTGAGCACGCGGGATGTTTGGGAAGGCAGCGGACAGCGCCGCTACCAACCGGCTCTCCAGTTCAGCCTCGGGACGAACGGGAGGCGGCGAGGGCGGCGGCACTTGTTGGTCTTGTTCTGGGCGAGACATTGCGATGGCTTTCTCAGCTCCAGGTTTGCAACGACTTCTGCGCAGCGTCAATCTTCTTGAGCAGTGATCGCAACGGCGGGCAATCGGGGTAATGCGCGCTGAGCATCTGCTTCGCCTGGGCGAGGCTGTCATCGTGACGTGCGCGCTCGGCCACCGGCAGCGCGCGCTCGAACGTCGATCCCGACTCATGGTAGTACAGCTCGAAGAACTTCTCGCTGGGCAGCTCGGCATGGTTGTATTCGCGCTGCGTCCACTCGTCGAGTTCGCTGCGAACGGCGTTGACCCGGTTGTACACACCCTTGCGCTGGTAGGTGGCTGTCAACACCGACTTCAGCAGGCGTCCCACTTCGGCATGCGCTTCGATCGGCATGCGCCCCTTCGGGCGGCGCTGCGGACCAACGAAGGTCTGCACATAGCCGACCGAATTGCGGGGCGCTGCGGCCTTGCGCGCGGACGGCGGCTTGTCATTCGTAGCCGCCAGCTTGGCGATGGCGCCAGGACTGACGAAGAAGGGCAGCATGGCGGCCGATTCACCGCGCCAGGCCTCCTCGACAATGGGCGGCGGCAACCTGTCCAGCGCAGCGGCGATGGGCGCCAGCGCGACGCCCTTGGCGGTATCGGCGACCAGGTACAGACGCGATCCCACGTCGGGTGCGTACATACCCGGCCACAGCGACTTGATCACCGTGAATCCGTGCTTCTCCGCCCAGGCCTGGCGTTCGGCCGACTTCCCCTTGGCCGCCTCCTCGTAGGGTTCGTCGACGAATAGGTAGCGCTTGGTGTCGCGCTCGTACCAGACGCTGTAGTGGTTGCGGCCCGGAATCGCGTTGTTGGATTGACCGCCGGGGAAGACGCGGCTGTGGCTCTTCGAAGGCCGCAGCCGCGTGGCCCCCATGAACTGCAGCGCGCGGGCGGCGGCGCAGACGGCGTGACGCGCCTCGGACTGCGCGCGCTGCAGGTGTCCGCGCGCCAGGTGGTCAGGGCCTTCGGCGCGGAAGTGCACGAGCGCGCGATGGTTCTCCAACTGGGCCGGGGTGACCAGCTCGCCCCAGGGGCAGGGCAGTTCCAGCGACAGAGTTTCGCGGCCACTGCCGCCGCTTTCCTTGTCCTTCCAGTACGCCGTCAGGTAGACGCAGTGGCGAGGGCGCCGAGCTTCCGTGGGCGGCCGCCCAGACAACACGTTACCCGCGTTGCGGAAGTTTTGGTAGCCGGCGGCCTGGGCAGCAGCGTCCAGCGCCCGCAGATGGCGCACCCCGCGTTCGCCCTTTAGGGACTTGGCGAGGCGTTTGATGCCGTCCAGCGTGGACGGACGAATGGCTTCACTCGACATGACAATGCTCCTGAGTTCATGGCGAAACGTCACCCGTCTGCCGCTTCTCGAACCCTAACATGACATGCGGGAAGAGAGGGAGTGTCGGCAGTGCTGTCAACAGCTTTGCTATGACGGGTGGCAGGCTCCTGCCCGAAGCCTTGCCGCTATTATCGCACCTGGCGCCCTGAGGCTGCCACGCGACCCAGCGCCCGCGCGGCCCCGTGCCGTCACCTTGCCCAGCTTCATGATCACCTCCTTTGGTGTGCCATGTGGGGCCATGACGCCGAAGGGGGCCGCCGACATGCGTATCGTCACACCGGTCTCCGGAAGCGACGGCACCGAACTGTTCGGCATCGCCTTGTCGGACAGGACGGCCAGCCCCTTGACGCGGCCGCCCTTGATCTGCAGCAAGGTGGCATTGTTGACGGCGAAATCCACCTGCCCGCCAACCACGCCGATCACGCAGTCGTTGGATCTCTTGAACGGGACGTGAAGAGCGCTGATTCCCGCCTGCCGCAGGAAGACCTCTCCGGCCACGTGCCCCAGGGAACCCACTCCCGCGCTGCTCCGGGTCAGAGCGTCGGGCTTGGACTTCGCAAATTCGATGAGTTCTGCGAGCGTCTTGACCGGAAAGTCGTTGCGCGCCGCAATGATCGAGGAGGTGTTGCCGATTCCTCCCATCATGTCGAACGACTCGAACCCGTACGTGACCTTGCGAATGTGCGGCAGGATCGAGAAGGTGGCCGGGACGGCAAAGAGAAGCGTGTAGGGGTCAAGCATGAATCTGACCCGCTTCGATACTTGAACCAGCGGATAAAACCTCAACGTCCTTCCACTCTTGTGCTACGTATCGAATCCGTACATCTTGGCACGGCGCGTAAAGGCCTCCTTTGCCCCCTCAAGGATGGCGCATGCTGCGTCTCGGGTTTCCGAGCGGTCAATGGAGCCGCGCGAAACGATTTCAGAATGATCGTTGTTGGCCTTCATCACTATGATTTGTTCCGCATCTCCCAGGACAGCGACATTGGCGTTGTGCGTGACGATGATGACTTGGCGCCGCTCTTTAGCACGACGCAATACAGGAACCAGCGTCGAGTAGATGAACTCGCCATCCAAGTTGTCCTCGGGCTGGTCAATGATGAGTGGCTTGTCGCTATTCGCCGAAAGCATCAGCGCGAGCAAGATGGATTGCTGTTGGCCAAGTGAAAGCTTGGAGAATTCTCGTTGGACAATCCGCATGCCACCAACTCCACCGGGAACTTGCTTGCTGACTTGGAGCTTTGGGACGTCGTACAGGGCGACGCGCTCAAGTGCAAACCGTACAGCAGGAGTTGAAAGGCGCTCAAGCACGGTCGTCGCCTCTGTCGCATCAAATGCTTGTGTACCGTCCCTCGTCTTCAAGATAGTCAGCGGGGTGGTGTCGTTGTTCTGAATTGCTTCTAACAAGCTCGGAACCGTCAGTGTTTCGACAAGGTAGCCTGCCCGAACCTGTTGATTGGTGCGCCACCCCATCGCAGCAATGATTTGTTCCGAAGCCTCTGGCGAGTAGGCGTTGCGCGCATACTTCAAGCTGACCTGAAGATCAGACAAAGATTCTCTCAGTGTGTTCGAGGCTTGGCGCCCAAAGGACTCTCGCAGCGTGGCGATGCGATCACGAGCGCTGCGGCGTCGAGCCAGCGCGGTCTGCCGTTTGCGCCGTGACTCTGTCAAGTTGGCCTTCCATGCTTCCAAATTTTGGAGCGTCGCTTTGTGGCTGGCCTCGTCGTTGGCCAACTTTGTGATGTACGACATGTCGAACGTAATTCTTAGCGCTTCGAGCTCTCTCTTTTTGGTGTCGATCCTGCCCTGGGCTTCGCTGTCCTTTGCCTTCCATGAAGTCGTCTGACTGCCGATGGCCGCATCCAAGGCCAATGCCCCCGCCGCAATCTTCTGTTTGGCGCCGACTACGAGCGACTTGAAGACGCCGACCTCGGTCACAATTGCCTCAAACTCTTCACGACCGAGAGTCAACGCACTCGGATTCGCGAGCCTAGTAATCTCATCGGCCGCACTTGCCTGAGTCGCAACGTCGCCGTTATTTTTTAGTTGTTTCAACTTTGTGACGATCTGGGTTCTAAGCTCACGCTCGGTCGCTAGGTGCCGCTGAAGCTCTATAAGTGCTTTGACCTCTGGCTTTTGCATCGCCGTAAGGGCGTTCTGTGTCGTTTGCAGTTGACGCTGATATTGAGGGATCAGCGCCACTTGTTGTTCTGCGTTCTCGATTGCAGTCTGCAATTCCAATAGCTCGTCCCGTGCTGCTACCTCTTCCTCCAAGAAGGCGCCAAAATCAACAAATTTGTCTAAATAGTTAAGCAGCGCCAGTGGATTCCTTTGAGCCTCAATACTGATACGTGCGGCGTCCCCTTGCCCGAAGCAGTCGATGTCGAAGGCGCAAGGGCCTCCGTCTGCGTCGTTGACGTTCTCAAGTGGCTGTTCCTTGTGGCGTGCCAGCAGGTGGCGCTGCCCGGCCTTGTCCTGCCAGATGAAATGGATAGTGTCTGGCCAAACCTCTGAATCGACGACCTTGCCGGCCTCCTCGTCGGTATCTACCAAACAGCGCACGCCCTCGAAGGTGGTTGATTTGCCGGTCCCACGGCCGCCAATGATGCAATTCAGGTTGCGGCTGAACTTGATCACTTGTTTGTCGAGGAAACCGCCTTCCATAGCGATTCCAACGACATGGGGCACTGCTTGTGGAATGAGGTCTTCTATGCGAACACGGGCATCTGCATCCTCCAGTGCGATCTTCAGAGCCGCGAAGCTGGGCACGTCCATTTTGTAGCGGGTGATTCGCTTGTCGTTAGCGGCATTGCGGCCAAGCGCATTTAGTGCATGGGAGTCCGAGTTCATTACCCTAGCGAGGTACTGCCTAGAACCGAGGCCAAGACGCTCGATTCTCTGACGTCCCATATGGGCTCGCTCTGCCTGGCTGTCTGCTGGCGAGTAGTGGATATCTGATGTGGCCTGCTTAAGCTCAATCCCCGCCAAGGAAGGGTGGCAAATAACATCAACTTTGTGGGGCGATCCGCCAGGATTGTCGTGTTCAAACCCGGAGGCCACATCCACGTGAGCAAGGATGCCAAAGCCGCCTTGGGCGTTGGCTGCGGTCAGGCATTCAAGAATTGACTGCTGGCACCGTGAGGTGGACAAGCCTCCGTCGACGATAGCAAGACCGGCGATGAACTTCGCCAATCGAGGGTGGTCAGGAAAATAGCAGAGAAGGTGGCCTTGAGCGGTTGATAGCTCCACGCCGGGGATCACGATCACACCATTTCTTGCTCCTATCTCAATGGCCAGTTTGACGTTTGAAATGTCGTTGTGATCCGCGATAGAGATAATGGAGATGCTCTCAGCGACCGCAGTCGCTACGATGTTTTCCGGGGTCATCGTGGCGTCCGTTACGTCATGCGATCCGCCGTAGGAATGAATATGCAGATCAGCGCGATAGAACATCGCACCTGACGACTGAGCGTCGATGTCATCCGATATAGACATTGTCCTCCCGTTAAGCCTTACAAGTAAAAATCACTTTTGGTCGCTTCATTTGCTGCTGAATCGCCGAAAGCATGCAATCTCAGCGGCTTTTGACTCAGTGTAATCGCCACATAGCCGGCTATATGTATGCAGCTGGCGATCCCATCTTGAATGCACCGCTTGAAGCGGGCATCGTTCCCACGATGGAGGATCGTGGAGACGATGGAAAATTCTTTGAATCAAGACCGCCCACGGCGGCGTGAGTACAGCAAGCAATTCAAGGCAGATGTGCTGAACCGCTGCGCCCAGCCTGGCACCAGCGTAGGCGGCGTGGCCCTGGCACACGGCCTGCACTCAAACATGGTGCACCGCTGGATCCGTGAACAGCGAGAGCGGCAAGCAGCGGTACCGCCCGCATTCGTGCCTTTGACGATGCCGACTGTCCCATTCATTCCAGCAGCGCTCCCTGCCAGGCAGGCTGAGCCTGCTGGCGAGCAGTCCTTGCCCGAGGTTGATCTGCAGATCCAGCGCGGCGAATTGCTGGTGCGCCTGCAATGCCCGCTGTCGCAATGCGGGGCAATTCTGCGCGAGCTCTTGCGATGATCCGCATCGACGCCGCCTGGCTGGCCACGGCCCCGCTGGACATGCGCGCCGGCACCGACACGGCCCTGGCCCGTGTCGTCAGCGTGTTCGGTGCCGCCCATCCCCACCATGCCTATCTGTTCGCCAACAAGCGCGCCAACCGCATGAAGGTGTGGTGCACGACGGCATCGGCATCTGGCTGGCCGCTCGCCGCCTGCACCAGGGCAAGTTCGTCTGGCCTGCACCGGTCGATGCCCATTGGCAGCTGGAACGCGCCCAACTCGATGCTCTGGTGCTGGGCCTGCCGTGGCAACGCATGGGAGACTCCGGCATCATCACCGTGGTCTGAAACCGGCGCGCAATCCGTGGATTTGCGCATGACAGCGCAGTGCCTTCCTTGGCACACTGCCTGCCATGTTGATGCAGCCGCAATCCCTGGATGATCTGAGCGCCGAGCAGTTGCGCGAGATGACCACGCGCCTGCTCACCGAGCTGCGCCACAGCCAGGCACTCAACGCCAAACTCACCCATGAGAACGCGCTGCTCAAGCGCATGAAGTTCGCCGCCCAGTCCGAGCGCTTCAACGCCGAGCAGGGCAGCCTGCTCGAAGACGAGATCGAGGCCGACCTGGCTGCCGTCGCCATCGAGATCGAGCAACTCCAGCCGCCGGCGGTGGCCCCCGAGGCCAAACAACAACCCAAGCGCCAGCCGCTGCCAGCCCACCTGCCGCGCCGCGAGATCCGCCACGAGCCCGAGTCGACCACCTGCGCCTGTGGCTGCCGCATGCAACGCATCGGCGAAGACGTGGCCGAGAAGCTGGACTATGTGACCGGCGTGTTCACGGTGGAGCGGCACATCCGCGGCAAATGGGCCTGCGCGCAGTGCGAGACCATCACCCAGGCGCCGGTCGCAGCGCACGTGATCGACAAAGGCATCCCGACCGCCGGCCTGCTGGCCCAGGTACTGGTGGCCAAGTACGCTGATCACCTGCCCCTGTACCGCCAGGAAACTATCTTTGCTCGTGCCGGCCTGGCCATCCCCCGCTCGACTCTGGCGCAGTGGGTGGACACCTGCGGGGTGCGGCTGCAGCCGCTGGTCGATGCGCTCAAGGCCGAGATACTCGGCCACCGCGTGCTGCACGCCGACGAGACGCCGGTGCAGATGCTCAAACCCGGCAAGGGAACGACGCACCGCGCTTATCTGTGGGCCTACGCGCCAGGCGCCTTCCAAGACATGAAGGCCGTGGTGTACGACTTCTGCGAGTCCAGGGCCGGCGAGCACGCCCGCAACTTCCTGGGCGACTGGAAAGGGGCGCTGACCTGCGACGACTTCGCTAGCTACAAGGCCCTGATCGCCAGTGGCGTGACCGAGGTCGGCTGCCTGGCGCATGCGCGGCGCAAATTCTTTGACCTGCATGCGGCCCACAAAAGCCAGATCGCCGGGTTCGCGCTGGATCAGTTCGCCAAGGTTTACGACATCGAGCGCGAGGTCAAGGAGCTCAATGCCGATCAGCGCCAGACGATTCGACAACAGCACAGCAAGCCGGTGCTCGATACGCTGCACGAGTGGATGACATTGCAGCGGCAGAAGCTGCCGGACAGCTCGGCGACGGCCAGGGCACTGGATTACAGCCTCAGGCGCTGGACAGCGCTGACGCGCTTCGTCGATGACGGGCAACTGCCCGTGGATAACAACTGGATCGAGAACCAGATCCGGCCGATTGCCATTGGCAGAGCCAACTGGTTATTCGCCGGCAGCCTGCGCGCGGGCCAGCGGGCGGCGGCGGTAATGAGCCTGGTTTAGTCGGCCCGTATGAACGGGCATGACCCCTATGCCTACCTCAAGGATGTGCTCACGCGGCTGCCCACGCACAGGGCCAGGTGGGTGGAAGAATTGCTGCCGCATCGTTGGCAAGGTGCCCAGCCGTAACTGACGTTGGTGGTCAAGACGGGATCACCGCGTGCTTACGTACGGTTGGCTAGGTTCCTGCTACTACCAGCGCCGTCAATGCGCGCTGGCGGGCCTGCTGCATGTGGATTGCCTCCTATGCTCAAAGATAGATTGAGGGCGCCTACATAGTTGGGGTACACAGGCGCATCGTGGTCTGCCCACGCTGGCACACTTGATGCGTGCAAAACCCTTTTCCTGCACCATATCCTTCGAGTACGTAGAAGACAACGAGAACGTCGAGTACAACGAGGACGTAGAGTACCGTAAGTTTGTAAAAATACTTTATAAATCAATGAGTTGCATGATTTGTGTGTGCGGAATAATGCGAACTCATTAAATTAAGATGAAATTTTTCTCTGTTCTCGTATAATGGAAATATAGAACTGGGGCTGTTCTGTATGCGCGATATGTGCGCCTTAGTTCCTTGCAGCATCGAGCTCAGCGTTGGACACTTCACTTAACAAAAACGACCTCGGGTGAACCTATGACATCAGGAAAACAAGCCAACGTGAAGCGTCTCAAAATGTCAGAACGTGCGGAGCAGCAACTTGCTCTGCATTTTCCGGGCTATTCGAAGGAGTGGCTGTGGCAACGAAAGGTAAATGACGGCTACACGACCGTGCCACGTACCCTTCCGTATGTGATGCAAGCGGTCGATGAGGCATGCAAGGGTCAGCCCCCTGGGCACACGCTTTTCTGCCTGTGGGCGCGGTCACCGGACCACCCTCTTCTTATCATCGAAAATCCGGCCACGCTTGCCGCAGAGGCTGGTTTTAGCGGTGAGCGTGCTGTTGATACATGGAGACGTCGCATGCGGCACCTTCACGAACTCAAAGCAATCGATGTCAAGAAGGGGGCGTCCGGGGACTTCAATTACGTACTGTTGATGAATCCGAACGTATGTATGGAATGGATGTTCCAATCTGGTCGCGTTCAGACTGACCTCTATGGCAGATTCTTGACGCGTGTGACAGATATAGGTGCGTTCAATGACCTTACTACGATTCGTGCGGCATGGGATGCAGTACGGGCGGCGTCTGCTGGTGCGACGATTCCGCCAGCCATGCTGCAACCGGCAACGACTGGGGTAGTTGCCGGTGTGGCAGCACATCCAATGGGGTCCTCTGCTGACTTGGCTGTAGTGTCAGCAGTGCCGCAACTCGCAACTGAGTCTGTCTCTTCCAGGCCGGAGGCTGTATGAACGGACGAAAAGTTGGAGAAGGACCGCATAGCCCTTATGTGGCGTTCAGGGACGACAAGGAGCGTAAGTGGGCATTGGTGTCACGTGATGTGCGATGGGTTGCTGTAGCCATCGTGTTTGCTTTTGCCGGAATTCCCACGGGGAAGTGGCTCGCGATGTGGCGTTTTGTTGCCGGAGGCTTCGGATAGGATCCTTCAAAGCACAACGCCACCCATAGGGTGGCGCAGGCTCTGGTACGGAAGGGGCTTCACCAGTTTCAGCCTTTAAGGCCTAGCGGCACCCGGCTCTGAAGCTAGGTTGGGAGCGGCTTATTCCTGCCGTGTATGGGCTAAGTATAACAAGTTATAGCAGAGGCGGGTCAAATGCCCTATGAAACGTTCCTAGACACACACTCTAGTCCTCGCAGCGGCGTCTACAAGCGTGTCTTTCGTACCCAGACGCATGAGGAGACAGGGGGCGCAGTCCTATGGGGTCAAGCAATGAGTATGGCGATCATGTTGCTCATGCAGAGCTTTGAGATCGCTCTACGCAACCGTATACATGTCAGCTTGTCGCGTCAAGCGACTCTGAGAAATGGCTCCACAGCGGATTCCTATGCATGGTACGACCATCAACTTGGAAATCATCAACTTCAGGGGGAGACGTACGACAAGGTCGAGCGACTTCTATGCGATAGGCAACGCATAAGACTGCAGCGGCAACCTACGCCCGACCAAGTTGTGGCTAGACTGCCGTTTGGGGTGTGGCCAAATATCCTGGAGCAACAACTGCCCACTGCCGTTGTTGAGGCAAAAACGTTCATGGACGTCTTTCCCTACTACCCGCGAAAGCCCCGTAAACACTGGAGCCATGCGGACAACCGAAAGGCGGCAGTAGACCGGGTCAAGGATGTGAATGCATGGCGCAACCGGGTGGCTCACTGCAGGCCTGTGTGGTCTGAAGGTTGGTTCAAAGGCAGCCAATCGCAGCACTGGTCAGATGTTTTGCATCGAGTAAAAGGCCGGCGCGCAGGGGTACTCGAGATTCTAGGGTGGATCTGCCCTCAGACGGTGCAAGTCTATGCGCAAAGCTTTGGAGGAAGGCTTTTTGACGAATTAGCTACAGATCATTCCGTCTTCGCACACCTTACACACCCCTATGTTCCAACTGTGGGTCCGAGCTATCCAGTTGCAGATGTTGCCAATCTTGCGGCTTACCGGGCAAGGCCTTAAAACAATGTGAGGCTACCAACCTCCTATTGCATAGCGTTGAGGGTCTTGAAGTCCCTTTGATTTCCTGAACCAGTTAGAAATAGCGTTGGGGAATTTTTTCACGGAACTCGACCGGCGGGACTTGGCCAAGAGATTCATTGGTGCGGTGCTGCCTAAGTTACGTATTCGCGCCGCCTGGAAAGAAGTCCCTGATGTCGGCGAGCACGGGCAGCCCTTGGTCGTCGGACGCAGAGAACAGGCCTTCGGTGAGACCACCGAAGGTCACCAAGGGCATCGAATGGTCATACATCACGTCGACCGCGCATGTTGATGCATCCTCGAAGAACGACGCGTGTGTCCGGCACGATAGTGGTCGGTCCGCGTAGATCGAGCATTCCTCACGCTCGTCAAGAAACGGGCAAGGCAAGCCCGCGAAATGCGCAACAGGCCGCTTGATGGACTGCCTGATCGGCCGGGGCCCGCGCCCGATTGCACGTCCAATTCGCACGGCCTCCGCCGTAGTGATCATCACGTTCATTTTGCAGCAAGACGCGCACCCTTCCTTGCACGCGACATGGGGCGCGCGAACAGCGGAAAGCTCGTCGGCGATTGCATAGACCTTTTGCAGCTTGCTTCGAGCTGAAGCATTCATTCGCCTGATGCCGCTAGGAAGCTTGTCCTCAGCTTCCAACAGCGCGGGGGATATGTTCGCCATGAACGCCTCGCGCCTTTCGTTAGCGGCTTCCGTCTGCCCATGGGTGGGATTTGTCGTGCTCATGCACAAGATCGTACCAGTGAGTTTTCTGGGCAAAAAATGTGACAGCTTGGCCCAGTCTGATGTTTATGGAAACTGACCGCAATCTACCAGTGAACCGATGCGGACACTGTGGATCCGCCAGCTATCAAAGGATACCCGCACGTGACACGACGCCAGGGGTGCTATGCGCTATGGCGAGCGCCGCTGCGTTATCAGTCAGCCTAGTGCTGCGGTTAGCTGATAAAGCGCCTAGTTTGGCCCACAGGCGTGCGTATGGCTCTCTGGGGCCTACACATGCCTCGAACGTGCGGCCTGGACCAATCTGCATACGCACCGCTCCAATAACTCGCGATAAGCAACGCCAGGTCGTTTTTCCGTCGCTCCCCAATGCCGCAGGTAGCGGAAGAGGGAGGGCCTGTTTGCTGGCCGGCTGCCCGCAGAAAAAGCCTTCGCTCGCGCCACCATCGACGTGGGTGCTTACTGTTGCTCTTGTCAACGCTGGGCATCACCAAAACGCGGATCCGCCACGCTGGAGAGTGACGGTGCGCAGGGCATTCTTGCCTCGACTACGCCTGGCATGCCGTCCATTCGCTGCGCCGCAAGCCAGGGCGGCCAGGGCGGCCAGGGCTTTTGGACTGTCATTTATTTAATTTAAATTTTATTGACGCATCATATCTCTCATTGTGGTGCGTGCTGATTTATTCTGTCTTTATGAAAGAGCAAGCCCAAAAAACGCCGGCTTCAGAGGGCGCAGGGCGGCCAGCGGCGGTCTGGCCGCAAGCGCGGCGCCGCGTGCGGCGTGCGTGTCGGGCTGCAGGTTGTTGGAAGTCCTGCAGACTTTCCTAAAATTGCCAATCAGAAAGCCTGGGTCTGGCGCATGCTCGTGGCGGCGAACATGACGTGAGCCAGAGCATTGCGGCGCTGCTCAGGCGCATCGCGGTGCCCCGCCGTGCCCGCGCCCTTTGACCTGCCGCATTTCGGCTGCGGCCCGGGGCGCGATATGCGCAGCTTCGTGGAGATGCGCCACCGCGCCTGGGCCTGGGCCTGGAGGGTGCGCCCAGCTGGGCAGCTATGGCGCGCGCACAGCGGCTGCGAGGTGCTGAGGCAGAGCGTTCTGAAACTCGATCTGAGGGCGGAGAGCTTGGGCGGTGTGTTTGCCAATGCCGTGCTGTTCCATGTGCCCAGCCAGGTGCTGCCTCAAGTGCCGGGGCAGGTGGGCTGGAACGGCAAGCGTGTGGCGCAGAGGCTCATCGGGCACCGAGGTGGGCGAATGCCTCTTGTCCCCGGTCCTGGGGTTGATGCCCTAGAGCTTGGTCAAAGACCGATGGGAGCCGGTCGTTTGCTGGAGTGCTGCGCGTATACGACGGTGTCATACGGGCGCTGCCATGCAGGCGCATTGCCATCGTGCTTCCTGCGGCTCCCAGCTGAAGAATGCACCATGACGCCCTGGGACCGTGGACCCAAGGGGAAGCCATATTCAATCCAATCGATCAGGGTGTTGGTGAGCGCCAGCTCACCACCCCTCTCGACCAAGGCGCTGATTCGGAGGCAGGACGGGCACGTGCACTTGCGTGCGTTCCAGGACATTCTGAAGCTCGAGAACCGGACGCGCTTGGCGGTGAGCGCGCACGAGCTCCATACCGATGCGGTCATGGCACGCGCACTCAGTTGATGAACCAACGCATGGGCACGAGCACCAGCGACGGGAACAGCACCAGGAGGAACATCACGATGAGCTGCGCAGCCATGAAAGGCATCACGCCGCGCGTCACTTGGTCCATGCGCATCTTGCCCACGCCCGCCACCACGTTGAGCACAGTGCCCACGGGTGGCGTGATCAGCCCGATAGCATTGTTCATGATGAATAGCACGCCGAAATACACGGGGTCGATGCCAGCGGCCTTGACCACGGGCATCAGCACTGGAGTCATGATCAGGATGGTGGGGGTCATGTCCATGGCCGTCCCAACTGCAATCACCAGCAACATGATGGCGATCATCAACAGTGTAGGGCTGCCCAGCAGAGGCTCCAGCAGTGAGATCAACTGCTTGGGAATGTCGGCAACCGTGATCAGCCATGCGCTGACCATGGCCGCGGCAACCAGGAACATGATCACGGCGGTGGTCTTGGCGGCGCTGACAAAGACTTCACGCAGTTGCTGCCAGCGCAGTTCCTTGTAAATCAGGGTGGCCACCAGCAAGGCGTACACAGCCGCCACGACCGCGGCTTCGGTGGGCGTGAACACCCCCATTTTCAGACCCACCAGAACGATGACTGGCAAGAAGAGTGCCCAGGTCGATTCCTTGAAAGCTTGCCAACGCTCAGCGGATGTCGCCTTGGGAGGGGGGGCAATGTTCTCGCGTCGCGAAACAAAGTGCCAGGCCACGGCAATCGACAGGCCCATCATCAAGCCCGGGACGATGCCCGCCAGAAACAGTTTGCTGATCGAAACGTTGCCAGCCACGCCAAACACCACGAAGCCTATGGAGGGCGGGATCACCGGGGCAATGATGCCGGCTGACGCGATCAGCCCCCCGGCGCGGGCCTTGTCGTGCCCGGCCTTCACCATCATGGGAAGCAACAAGGCTGCGAGCGCGGCGGTGTCGGCCACCGCCGAGCCCGACAACGCGGCCAGCAAACAGGCCGCCAGGATGGCAACGAAGCCCAGGCCGCCGCGCTTGTGGCCCACCAAGGTGAGGGCGAGTTTGACGATGCGGCTGGAGAGGCCGCCGACGTTCATGATTTCGCCGGCCAGCATGAAAAACGGAACCGCCAGGAGCGGGAACGAGTCGGCGCCATTGATCACGTTTTGCGCCAGAATCTGGGCATCGAACAGATCCAGGTGCCACATCAGGGCTACGCCCGAAACGAGCAGGGCGTAAGCAATGGGTACCCCTATCGCCATGACGGCGAGCAGCGATCCCAGGAAGATGAAAACGGTCATGGTATGTGGTTTCCGTGGACGGGGTCACTTGGGGGCATCGTTGCGATCGAGATGCAGTTCGTTGAGCTGAGCCAACTCTTCCGATTCCTTGATGTTGACCAGGTCCTCATCACGGACCTGGCCCGACAGCACCAGCCAGAGCTGACGCAAAAGAATCACGCCGGATGACGCCGCGAAGAAGACACCCGAGGCGTAGAAGATGCCTACGGAGGCGCCCGAGACGGGGGCTTCCACGTCCCAGTTGATCTGCGTCTGGGCCCATGCCCCACTGAACAACAGCCATGTGCAGTACAGCATCAGCATGTAGCTCACGACCAGGCAGCTGCGCTGGATCCAGGGCGGCAGCTTCGCGAGCAGGAAGTCAGTGCCGAGGTGGGCTTGCTCCTTGACCGCCACCACGGCTCCCATGAAGGTCAGCCAGACAAAAAGCCAACGCGACATTTCTTCGCTGATAGCGATGCCCGAGTTGAAGACATAACGCAGCAAGACATTGCCAAAAACGAGGAGCACCATTGCCGCCAGGGCAAGGGCGGTGAGCGTTTCTATGACCCGGCAATAGCGGTCGATAAGGTGGTTGAACATGTTTGTCTCCGTCAGGGTCTGCACCGCCGATTGGTTGAATCAGAGTGTTTTTTCATTCAGAAGACCGCGCGCAGCGAGGTTGGCCATGAACGCGCGCAGGCCGAAATGCCAGGGCGGGGCGACTTCGCTGTGGTTCACGCGGTTGTGCAGGCCGCCCAGCCAGGCGCTGTGAATGGTGACCACATCGCCGAGCTTGTGCGTGAAGCCCCCACCGGGCTGGTCCCGGTCCTCGATGGGCGCGAAAAGCGTGCCCAGGAACAGCATGAATCCGTCGGGGTACTGATGGGCCGTCAGCGTCTGGGCCACCAGATCGGCCGGATCGCGGCTGATGCTGGTCATGGTGTTGATGCCGCGCAGCTCGAAACCATCGGCACCCGTCACACGCAGGTGCACGGTTTCGCCGCGCACCGAGTCCAGACCGAAGCTCTCGTCGAACAGCCGAATGAAGGGCCCGATGGCGCACGACGCGTTGTTGTCTTTGGCCTTGCCCAGCAGCAGTGCGCTGCGGCCTTCGATGTCGCGCAGGTTGACGTCGTTGCCTAGCGTGGCGCCAACGATTTCACCCCGGCTGTTCACCGCCAGCACCACTTCGGGCTCCGGGTTGTTCCAGGCGGAATCTGCACGGATGCCCACTTCTTCCCCGGTGCCCACGGAGGCCAGCACCGGTGCCTTGGTGAAGACTTCGGCATCTGGGCCTATGCCCACTTCCAGGTATTGCGACCACAGGCCCTTCTCCTGCAGCAAGGCTTTCAACGCCATCGCTTGCGGCGAGCCTGGCTGAATATCCGCCAGGCGCTCGCCGATCAGCTGCGTCACCTGCTGGCGCAGACCCTGGGCGCGGGCCGCGTCGCCACGGGCCTGCTCTTCGATCACGCGCTCCACCAAGCTGGCGGCAAACGTCACGCCTGCGGCCTTGACGACTTGGAGGTCACACGGCGCCAGCAACCACGGCAAGGCGCTATCACGCCTGCCGAGCATGCTGTTGCTCAGCAGCTCATCCACTGCGCACAGACGTTCCCCCGCGGTCTGACGCACCGCGTCCACGGGATGCTGGGCGTCGAGCAAGGTGCTCATGGTCGGGAAGTGCTCGCTCAGATCGAAAACACCGTCGGGCCGGAGTGCGACAACCGCGGGCCCGGGCATGTTGCCACCGCGCCAGACCCGCCCCACCAAGGTGCCGGTCAGGCCGTCATCGGGCAGGATCTGGGTGGGTGGCGGACAGCTGTTCTGAGCCGCAGATGCAGTGGTGTTCATGAAAAATCCTTGGGTCTATCAGTTGTTTCGGCCATGCGGCAGCTGCGCCTGGATCAGGCGCAGCTGCCTGGCAGGCCAGCTTCAGTGGTTGTGACGCGGGGTCTGTTCGGAGATGCGTCGGAAGTTCAGCGCGAAATCCAGCGTGGCGCCGTCGGCCAGTTGGCCGGTCTTCTCCCGGTACAGCGCTTCCCAAGGGGAGCGGCTTGGCGTGACCGGGGGGGCGGGTAGCTCGCTGCGGCGGCGGGCGATCTCTGGCGCAGCGACCAGTGCGTCGCAGCGGCCTGTGTTGAGGTCGACGCGAATGATGTCGCCGCTCATCAGCCAGCTCAGTCCGCCTCCCACGGCGCTTTCGGGCGATGCATTGAGGATTGACGGACTGTCTGCGGTGCCGGATTGGCGCCCATCGCCCAGCGTGGGCAAGGTGTTGATGCCGCGGCGTATCAACGCATCGGGGGGTTGCATGTTGACCACCTCGGCCGAGCCCGGCCAGCCGATCGGCCCGGCCCCGCGCATCACCAGGATGCAGCCCTCATCGATGTTCAGCGCCGGGTCGTTGATACGGTGGTGGTAGTCGTCCCCGCCTTCGAACACCACGGCACGTGCCTCGAAGACGCCTTCCTGTCCCGGACGGCTCAAATAGCGCTCACGGAAGCTCGCCGAGATCACCGAAGTCTTGAGGATGGCAAAATCAAAAAGATTGCCACTGAGCACCATGAAACCGGCTTTCTCCATCAAGGGCGCGGCAAAGGGCTTGATAACCTCCCGATCGCGGGATTCGCGACCTTCCAGATTCTCGGCGATACTGCGGCCGGTAACGCTGAGACAACCGCCGTGGAGCTTGCCGGCCTGCTGCAACTCCCACATCAGCGCGGGCACCCCACCGGCGCGAAAAAAACGCTCGCCCAGGAACTGGCCCGCGGGCTGCATGTTGAGCAGCAGCGGCAGATCGTAGGCATGTTCGGTCCAGTCGCTGGGCTCCAGCACAACACCCGCGTGCCGTGCCATGGCCATGATGTGCACCTGCGCATTGCTGGAGCCACCGGCCGCACTCACCACCGCCAGCGCATTCAAGAAGCTTTCCCGTGTCAAGAGATGCGAGGGGCGCAGATCTTCATAAGCCATTTCCACGATGCGTCGGCCCGTCTCGTAGGCCATCTGGCCGCGTTCTCTGTACGGTGCCGGTATGGCGGCACATCCCGGCAGCGACAATCCCAGCGCCTCGGCCACGGCGTTCATCGTCGAGGCGGTTCCCATGGTGTTGCAATGGCCCGCGGAAGGAGCGCTGCTGCAGGCGCGCTGCAGAAACTCTTCCTCGTCGATCTCACCCGCGGCCAGCTGGCGGCGGCTGCGCCAGATCACGGTGCCGGACCCCACCAGCTCGCCGTCATGCCAGCCATCCAGCATGGGGCCACCCGATAAAACGATGGCCGGGATGTCCACCGTGGAGGCCGCCATCACTCCGGCAGGCGTGGTCTTGTCGCAGCCTGTGGTCAGTACCACCGCATCGATGGGATAGCCATACAAAAGCTCCACCAGGCCCAGGTAGGCGAGGTTGCGATCCAGCGCCGCGGTGGGGCGACGGCAATTCTCGAAGATGGGGTGAACCGGGAACTCCATTGGAATGCCTCCGGCATCGCGAATCCCGTCACGCACTCGCTTGGCCAGATCGAGGTGGATGCGATTGCAGGGCGAGAGATCACTGCCCGTCTGGGCAATGCCGATGATGGGGCGACCCGAACGCAGCTCTTCGGGTGTCAGCCCGTAGTTCATGAAGCGCTCGAGGTACAACGCTGTCATGTCTGACCGTTCGGGGTCGGCGAACCATTCGCGGGAGCGGAAGGGGCGGCGTGGGGTCTTGCTCATGGCGTGCGGCGTTTACTTGGCACGAAACTTGGCCAATTCAGCCAGCATTTCGTTGGTGGTGTCCTCGCCAAACTCCTTGGCGTACTTTGCCAGCACGGGTTGCAGCTTGGCGCGCAGCTTGGCCTGCTCGGCAGCTGGCAGCTCGGTGATTTGCATGCCCACCTTCTTCAACTCACCCAGCGCCTTGTCACCAAAAGCACGAATGGTTTTGCGTTCGTAGAGAGTGGCCTCGCGGGCTGCGTCCTGCACGATTTTTTGCTCCTGCGCGGACAAGCCATCCCAGCTCTTCTTGGACATCAGCAAGATCCAGGCACTGTACATATGGCGTGACAAAGCCATATGCTTTTGGACCTCATAGAACTTGCTGGCGAGGATGGTTGCGGAAGGATTTTCCTGACCATCGACCGCCCCCTGCTCCATCGCCGAGTACAACTCCGTGAACGGCATGGGCGTGGGGTTGCTGCCCAACGCGCTGAAGGTATCCAGGAACAAGGGGTTCTGGATGACCCGCAGTTTCAAACCTGCCAGATCTTCCGCCTTGGTGATGGGGCGACGCGAGTTGGTCACATGGCGAAAGCCGTTTTCCCAATAGCCCAGTCCGATCAAACCTTTTTCGGGCAGCTTGGCGAGTAATTTCTGACCGACAGGGCCATCCAGAATGGCATCGGCCTCCTGCTCGCTGTTAAAGGTCAGTGGCAGGTTGATGACACCAAAGGGTTTATAAAGCGAAACCAGCGTGGAGCTGTCAGGAATGGTCATCTCCAGCGTGCCGCCACGCAATGCCGAGGTCATGCTCACGTCATTCCCCAGCGTTCCACTGGCGAACAATTTGGCGGTCATCTTGCCACCGCTTTTGGCGGCCAGTTGCTCGGCAAAGTACTTGACGGCCTGTGCCTGGGGATGATCTTCGTTCAGGCCTATGCCCACCTTGAATACACGTTCTTTGATTTGTGCCGAAACCGGCGAGGTGATGGCAACCACGAGTGTGGCCACCAGGGCAAGGGCTTTGAACTTCATATATGTCTCCAAATGGAATTTTTTGGGGTAGCGATGGCGCAAACCACCGACGTCAATGCCCCTTTTTTCGATTGACGCAGGTGAGAGATTAGATTCACAGGCACTTCGGGTCCACTCACTTTTTTGTTAGCATCCATTCCAAATGCTTATGAGTTCTGATCCGTATTCGGGTAAACCTTTATCTATTGCCCAAGCTTGGGCCCGCTTGCGGTTTAGGCATCTGCAGTTCCTGGACATCCTCGGAAGGACGCGCAACCTGCGCCTTACGGCCGAGCAAATGCACATTACCCAGCCTGCGGCCACCAAGGTATTGATGGATATCGAGGAAATCCTGGAGGCGCGTCTTTTTGATCGCCTGCCGCGCGGAATGCGGCCCAACGAGCTGGGCCTTTTCACGCTGCGTTATGCGGCCAGCGCGCTGGCCGGGCAACGCAAGTTCGTGGAAGAATTAAACGCCCTCAAGCAAGGAGGACACGGTCACCTTTCCATCGGTGCCATCACCGGCTCCGCCGCACATGTGCTGATCGCTTCCGTGGCGGAAATTCAGCGCTTGCGCCCGTTGCTCGTATTGAAGGTGCTCGAGCAAAGCAGCGACCAATTGATTGTCTGGCTCGCCGAGCACAAGATCGACCTCATGATCGGACGTTTCACTGACGATGCGCAGCGCACCCAGTTTCAATACGAACGGCTTTCCAGCGAGCCCATGCAAGTGGTGGCAGGAGCGCACCACCCGCTGCGCGGAACACCCGACCTTGACCTGGCGGAGTTGTCGCACTGGCCTTGGATTCTTTATCCCGCCTCCACCGCAGTGCGCAAGGTATCCGATGACATCTTCGCTCGCAATGGACTCCTGCTTACCTCGGGCATGGTGGAGACACCGTCGTTTCTCTTTGCCTTGGAAATGATGCAGATGACGGACATGCTCTCGCTGCAGCCCAAGGCATTGGTGGAGCACTATTTCCGTCGCGGACTGCTGACGCACATCCCCATTGAACTACCCGACCGTATGCCGGACTATGGGATGGTCACTCGCCAGGGCGAAACCCCTACGCCGCCCACGCTGGCATTCATGGACATATTGCGCCGTGTGTCCAACTCGGTAAACGAAACGGCCTGAAAGTCAGCCGCCACGCATTCATTTGCCAGCGCGGGTTTCGACCTCGTCCAGGCGCTCCATTGCCACCGGCTTGGCGTATTGCAGTGCTTGCGCAAATAGAGTGAACGCAAAACTCTGCAAGCGCCCAGGGTGCAAAGACTGATCAACTTTCCCAATCAAAAGTGGGAAGTGATTCATAACCGCCAGTTATTGCATTGGGCGGGTCCCAAAGCCGCGCCCTTGGCGACCAGGTGGCCGCAGGCTATGCGCGCAAATAGAAGCGGCACTGGTCGATCGCAGCGACAGCGCGCTCTTTTTGCATGTCGACCGGCGCACGCTGCACCGCCGCCTGGCGCTCGAAGGGCTGACGTTCAGCGGCCTGCTCGACCAGGTGCGCGCCGAGCTGGCCAGGCGCCATTTGCGCGAAAGCGACCGGCCGCTGCGCGAAGTCGCCGAATTGCTGGGCTTTTCGCGGCCCAGCAGCTTCAGCCACTGGTTTGGGCGTCAGTTCGGCTGCAGCGCCTTGCAATGGGAAAAGCACACGGCACGCAGCGTGGCGCCCGATGGGCCTGATTTTTAGCCGCTAAAACTCGGCAGCGGCGCGGCAGTGCGCCAGGAAGTCCGCAGCCCCTCGGCCCAGTTTCTTTTCCCGGTGCAGCACGATGGCCAGCTTGCGCCTGGCCTTGGGCAGCTCGGTCTGCAGCTCGACCAGATGACCGTCGGCCACGCTTTGCTCCACGGCATGGCGTGAAAGACAGCCCAGGCCGTCGCTGGCGGCAACCACACGCTTGATGGCTTCGTTGCTGCCCAGCTCGAAGCCTATGCGTACCTGCGCAAGATGGTTCAGCAGCCATTCATCGGTGACCTGGCGCGTGCCCGAGCCGTGCTCGCGCACCACCCAGGTGGCCTGGGCCAGTTGCTGGGGCGTCGCGCATTGCTGCGCCAGCGCATGGCCCGGCGCGGCAATGACGACGATCTCGTCATCGCTCCAGGGCTGCATCACGAGGTCGGAATGCGTCTGCGAACCTTCGACGAAACCTATGTCGACATCCATGGCGGCAACGGCGTCTATGACTTCGCTGGTATTGCCTATGCGCAGATGGATCTGGCTTTTGGGGTGCAGTTGCGTCCAGCGCGACACCAACTGCGGCAGCAGGTATTCGCCAATCGTGAAGCTGGCCGCCACGCGCAGGGGCGCGGCGTGCTCGCCCAGGAACAGGTCCTGGGCTTCGGCCGCCTGATCGACGATGGCCTGGGCCTTGGGCAGCAGCGCGCGCCCGTTCTCATTGAGCTGCAGCCGCCGGCCTATGCGGTCGAACAGCTCGCAGCCCAGCGCGGCTTCGAGCTCGGCCAGCGCCGTGCTGGCCGCCGACTGCGAGCGCGCGATGCGGTGGGCCGCGGCCCGCGTGCTGCCGCCGCGCGCCGTGGCCAGGAAGACTTCAAGCTGACGCAGGTTCAGGCGCAGACGTTGGTAGGCAAGATGAGTGGATTTATCGATCATTCTGAGTGAAATTATCTGATTTTTTTCTTTATGAGTTTTTCGTATTATCAAATGCGCAAAACGGCTAAAGCCTTCGATACCCCCTCTTTGGAAGCAATTCAGCGTGCTTGATTTCCTGTCTCCCCGACTGCCCGCAGACCCGGCACAGCCCGCAAGTGGCCTGCAGCGCCTGCTGCACTGCCTGCCGGGAACGGCCTTGTCCGCCGTGGTGGCCATGGCGGCAACCCTGGTCTCGCACCTGCATGGCGGCCCCCAGCTGCTGTATGCGCTGTTCTTTGGCGTGGCGTTTCACTATCTGAGCGCCGACCCCAAGACGCGGCCCGGTATAGAGTTCTGCGCGCGCAGCGTGCTGCGCCTGGGCGTGGGCCTGCTGGGGGCACGCATCACGGCCAGCCAGATCGTCGGTCTGGGCTGGAGCACAGCGGCAATCGTGATTCTTGCCGTGGTGAGCACCTTGCTGTGCGGCGTGTTCCTGGGCCGGCGGCTGGGCCTGAGCCGTGCGCAGTCGGTGCTGTCGGGCGGCGCGGTCGCGATCTGCGGCGCGTCGGCGGCGCTGGCGATCTCGGCGGTGCTGCCGCGCAACAAGGACAGCGAACGCTTCACGCTGATGGTGGTCGTCACCGTGACCGTGCTGTCCACCGTCTCGATGGTTGTCTATCCGCTGATCGCGCGCCTGCTGCAGTTGCCGCCCGAACTCGCCGGCCTGTTCCTGGGCGGAACCATCCACGATGTCGCCCAGGTGGTTGGCGCAGGCTTCATGCTGGGCCAGGAAACCGGTGACTACGCGACCATCGTCAAGCTGTTTCGCGTCTCCATGCTGGCCGTGGTGGTGGTCGTGGTGTCCACCCTGTTCAAGCGTCAGCGCGAGCAAGAAGGTGGCGGCTCGGCCCAGCCCAGGCAGGCGCTGGTGCCATGGTTTCTCTGGGTGTTCGTGGCGCTGGTGATCGTCAATTCGGTGGGCGCCGTGCCGCTGGCCATCCAGACCGGCCTGAGCGACATTTCTCGCGCCTGTCTGGTCGTGGCGATTGCCGCACTGGGCATGAAGACGTCATTCAAGCAACTGGCGCGCGCCGGCTGGCGGCCCTTCGCGCTGCTGCTGGTGGAGACGCTGTGGATGGCAGGCCTGGTGCTGGCCGCCATCCTGCTGCGCGGATAAGCCAGCGCGGCGTCCGCGCTCCGGGCGCCGCATGCGGCAAGCGGCAAGCGGCAAGCGGCAAGCGGCCAAGCTACAGCGGCCCGGCCAGGTGCTGCAGCCGCCACTGGCTGGGGCTTTGCTGGAAATGCTTGCTGAACCAGCGCGTGAACGAGCTGTTTTCGGCAAAGCCCGACAGCGCGGCGGCTTCGCTGACCGAAAGATGCGGATTTTTCAAGGCGCGCACCGCGGCCTGGCTGCGTACCGCATCCAGCGTTTGCTGAAAGCTGGCGCTGCAGCGAGCGCGAGGTGCTGCCCAGCGCGCTCGCGACCTGGGCAATGCCGTGGCGTCCGTGGGGCAGCAGTGAGTGCAGCGTGTTTTGCACGCGCTGCTCGACTTTGGGTGACAAGGCGGCAGCCACAGCGGTTTCCTGATCGCGGCGCCCGGTCCGCCGCACTTGACGCTTGGTGCCGCCACCTTCGCATTTCGTGACGCCCGCCCCCCGCGAAAACCCCAGGCAGGGCCGCGCCGCTGGCCTGGCGGGAGCGGTGCTTGCCGCTGGCGAAGCTGACATACTTGCGCAGATGACCGTCCATCTTTCGCGCACCCCGGGCATGCTGCTGGCCGTTGCCATTCTGGCGGGCTGTGAGCAGCCGCTCGATCCTATGATGAGCAAGGAGGCCGTCGCCACGCGCGCGGCGCCGGCGGAACATGTCTTTCAAGGCGAGCTGGGCGGCGCGCCGGTTTTCCTGCTGCTCCACGATTGCGAGGTCTATCGCGTCGAAAGCCGCGGCGCGGGCCAGATCCACTGGGAAAGCGTTCTGGCGCCCGATTTCTACCCTTTCTGGACCGTGTGCCAGCGCCAGACCATGGCGTACCAGGCCGGCGCCCTGACCGTGACGCTGGGCCGAATGGCCTTTGGCGCCGGCGGATGCTGCGCCACGGGCGGAACCTATCGCACGGTGGACGGACGGACCTGGAAAAAGCTGTCCTGAGGATCTGCGCGGCCTGGCGCGGCCCGGCGCGGCCCGGCCTTGGCGGCGTCTTCGAAGCGCGCGCAAACACCTAGCTGGATTGTCTTTGCGATGACTGAATCGGCGCCGGCATTGCCAAACAATCGGGCGCTTCAGGTCGATCCCGCGCAGCAGCAGACATGGGGCGTGAACTGCAGCGCCGCGCCGATTGCATTCGACCGCCCACATTTCCTGGAAAGTTTTTTGATGACTACACACAAAGGCCTGCGCGTGCTGGTGACCGCGGGCGCTGGCGGCATAGGCAGGTCCATCGCCAAGGCGCTGGCAGGCGCGGGGGCAACAGTCCATGTCTGCGATGTGGACCTGGATGGGCTCCAGCAACTGAGCGACGAGGAGCCCGGCATCAGCACCAGTGTGTGTGACGTCGCGGATCACACTGCGGTGCTGCGCATGGTGGAGCATGCCGCCGCTACCTTGGGCGGCCTGGACGTGCTGGTGAACAATGCGGGAATCGCCGGGGCCACGGCCAGCGTTGCCGACTTGAGGCCTGAAGACTGGGAGCAGGTGCTGCGCGTCAATCTGACGGGCACCTTCCTCGTGACCCAGGCCGCCATCCCCCATCTCAAGGCTTCGGCCATGGGCTCGATCGTGGTGATCTCTTCGCTGGCCGGACGCTTCGGCTATGCCAACCGCAGCGCCTACAGCGCATCGAAGTGGGGGCTGCTCGGCTTGACCAAGACGCTGTCGAGAGAGCTTGGTGAATTCGGCATCTGCGTCAACGCCATCCTGCCTGGCGCGGTTGACGGCCCGCGCCTGCAGCAAGTGCTTGCCGGGCGAGCGCAAATCACGGGCCGCTCGCTGGAGCAGGAAGAAGCGGGCGCACTCGCCAATCAATCAATGAAGCAGTTCGTGCGTCCCGATGACATCGCTGCACTGGCGGTGTTTCTCACTTCTTCGGGCGCGCGCGCCATTTCGGGCCAAGCGCTTTGCGTCGATGGCGACTCGCAGATGATCTGACGGGCCCGGCTTGGCGCCGGCTCAGACCGCGCTGGCGATCTTGTGGCGCAGGCCATCGAGGTCCTTGATCTCTATGCTGGCGTACTGGATCTCGAGCATTCCGGCGCTTGCCATGCGGCGCAGCGCCGCGTTGCAGCGCTGGCGGGATAGCCCGGAGAGGTTGGCGATCTCGTCCTGGGAGACTTGCAGATGCAGCTGGCTGCCGGGGTGCAGCCATGGGTGAAAGAGGCCCACCAGGGCGCGAGCCACCAGCCTGTCCGTGTCCATCAGATGGTGCGCTGCAAAGCCGTCGATGAACCAGTACATGCGTTCATTGAGCTGGCGCACCAGGAAGTCGTTGAACGAGCGCTGTGTCGCGCGCAAGCGTTCAAAGCACTCGATGGGCATCTGCGCGACGCGGCTGGGCCGCAGGGCAACGACGTCCGCTCCCACGGGCTTGCGGTTGATCACCGCCCCTTCGCCGAACCAGCTGCCTGCGGACAGGCCCGCCAGCGTGACGGAGCGCCCGCTGTCGCCTGTCACCGCCCACTTGAGCAGCCCGTCAATCGTGCCTTGCCAGTGCGACAGCACATCGCCGCGGCGGCAAAGGTAGGCGCCCGTGGGCACGATGACTTCGCGCATCTCATCTTGTACGCGGGCTTTTTCCTCGGGGTCCAGCTCGGCAAACCAGACAGAACGCTGCAGCAGGTCGTCCAGCGTGACGGGCGATGCTTGCGATGGGGGGGGATGGGTCATTGAGGCAGTCAAAGGGAATCAGTTAAAAGTGTAAACCCCTATGGTGATTGTCATTGCGATGACTGATTTTGTCGGCGCTTGATTTGAATAATGGCATTCAATTTCATTTCATCCAGAGCCATGACCCAGCGCAAAGTAATCGTGACAATTGCACCCACCGGCGGGATGGCATACAAGTCACAAAATCCCCATCTCCCGACGCAGCCCGCGGAAATAGCGGCAGATGTTGTGCGCTGCTGGCGGGCTGGTGCAAGCGTGGCGGCAATTCACGCCCGACGCGAGGATGATGGTGCAACCTGCGACGCGAAAGTGTACCGGGAGATCAATAGCCGTATTCGCGATGCAGGCTGTGACATCATTTTGAATAACTCCACGGGCGGGGGAATGCACGGCGACATGATTCGATCGCTTCCGGGTGGACGCTGGGAAATCGATTTTTCCGAGCGTCTCAAAGGCATGGATGCGGGCGCTGAAATGTGCACGCTGGACGCCACCACGCTGAACATCACCTATGGCGACCGGGAAATACTCATGGACACGCCCTTGTCAAAGGGGCGCGAGCTGGCGGCGGGCATGAAGTGCCGTGGCATCAAGCCCGAATGGGAAGTCTTCAGTGCCTCCCACATTCTGCAGGACGCCACGACCTTGATAGAGGAAGGCCACGATGACGAACCTTACTTCATCAACCTGGTCATGAATGTGCATCGCAATTTCCAGAATGCGACGCCGTTCTCCCCGCGCAATCTGCAAGCCATGGTGGACACGCTGCCGCGGGGCGCCATCTTCGGCGTCAGCGGCATAGGCGCCTCGCAGCTGGAAGCCAACGTTGCGGCCCTTCTGCTCGGCGGCCATGCCCGAGTGGGACTGGAAGACAACCTCTATTACCGGCACGGCGAACTGGCGACCAACCTGCAGCTGACGGAGCGCATCGTGCGCGTGATCCGCGAACTCGACATGGAGCCTGCCACGCCGGCGCAGGCGCGGGAGATCATGGCACTGTCCCGACCGGGAAAGCCGGTTCCGGCCTTTGCTCCGGGCGGTCGTGGTCTGGGTCATTGGGATCAGTGAAATCCAGCCGCCGCCAGCGTGGCGGGATTTTGACTGCCGTGCGCCAAAAGAGATTTCTTGAATCCTCTGAATATCGGATTTTGAATTTTTTCAAACAGGGTTGGTGGCTGGGTTTATAGACGTTGCGTAAAGCATTATTGGTTTTGAACCATTGGATGAATTCAGGATATTTCCGGGGGCAGTAGGTATAAAAATGGTCGACACCATACTTGAAACGCGGCAGCTTTCAAAAGAATTCAAGGGATTTACCGCGGTAAATAAAGTGAATCTGAAGATTGCCCGCGGATCCATTCATGCCTTGATAGGGCCGAATGGCGCAGGAAAGACATCTTGCTTTAATCTATTGACGAAATTTCTCGAGCCCACTTCGGGAAAGATTTATTTCAATGGCAAGGACATCACGTCCGATCCGCCGGCAAGGATCGCGCGGCGCGGAATCATTCGATCTTTTCAGATATCGGCAGTTTTCCCTCATCTGAGCGTGCTGGAAAACGTACGCCTGGGTTTGCAGCGTGCCGGGGGCAGCTCCTACCACTTCTGGAAAAGCGAGCGTTCGCTGCAGCCGCTGAATGCCCGGGCCAGGGCCTTGCTGGCGGAAGTCGGGTTGGCCGAGCTGGCCGACGAACTCACGGTCAATCTGCCCTACGGTCGCAAGCGGGCGCTGGAAATCGCCACCACGCTTGCCATGGACCCGGAACTCATGCTGCTTGACGAGCCCACCCAGGGCATGGGCCACGAGGACGTCGATCGGGTTGCGGACCTGATCAAGCGCGCATCCGTCGGACGGACCATCTTGATGGTGGAGCACAACATGAGCGTGGTCGCGAAGATCGCCGACACCATCACCGTTTTGCAGCGTGGCGCGGTGCTGGCCGAAGGCCCTTACGAGGAGGTTTCCAGGAATGCCCAGGTCATGGAGGCCTACATGGGCACCACCGATGTCGAACTGCAGGGGGCGCACGCATGACGCCCGCACTTGAAATCCGCAAGCTGCATGCCTGGTACGGCGAGTCGCATGTGCTGCATGGCGTTGACATGGTGGTACAGCCCGGTGAAGTGGTGACGCTGCTGGGACGCAATGGCGCGGGCAGAACCAGCACGCTGCGCGCCGTCATGGGGCTGACCGGCGCGCGCCAGGGCAGCATCAAGGTCAACGGCATCGAGACCATAGGCATGGCAACGCATCGCGTGGCGCACCTGGGTCTGGGGTACTGCCCGGAAGAGCGCGCGATCTTCTCCAGTCTCTCGACGCAAGAAAACCTGATGCTGCCGCCGGCCCTCAAGGCTGCGGGTCCAGGCATGTCGGTCGAGGACATCTATGCGATGTTTCCCAATCTTGCCGAGCGCCGTTCCAGCCAGGGCACGCGGCTCTCGGGCGGTGAGCAGCAGATGCTGGCCGTGGCGCGCATTCTGCGCACCGGCGCCAAGCTGCTGCTGCTCGACGAAATCTCCGAAGGACTTGCGCCGGTGATCGTGCAGACGCTGGCGCGAATGATCCAGCTGCTGCGCAGCAAGGGCTACACCATTGTCATGGTCGAGCAGAACTTCCGCTTTGCCGCACCGCTGGCCGATCGCTTCTATGTCATGGAACACGGCAGCATCGTGGAAGTATTCGATGCGTCGGAGCTCGAAACAAAGATGCCTGTGCTCAACGCATTGCTTGGCGTCTGAATCCATTTTTCTCGTTCAACCATCAGGGGACACCATGCCATTCAAAACAACAAAAGTCGTACTCATGCTGGGCCTTGCCGGGCTCATGTCGCACGCCGCGCTGGCGCAGGAAAAGGTCAAGATCGGCTTCATCACCGACATGACCAGCGTCTACTCCGATCCCGACGGAAAGAACGGCGCGATTGCCGTGCAGATGGCCATCGATGACTTTGGCGGCAAGGTGAACGGCTTGCCTATCGAGCTGCTGACTGCCGACCACCAGAACAAGGCGGACATTGCCGCCTCCAAGGCGCGCGAGTGGATAGACACGCAGAACCTGTCGATGCTGCTGGGAGGTACCAACTCCGGCGCCGCGCTGGCGATGGCGCGCATCACCCAGGAGAAAAAGCGCGTTTTCATCGTGAATGGCGCGGGCAGCACCGCGCTCACCAATGAACAGTGCAGTCCCTATACCGTGCATTACGCCTATGACACGGTGGCGCTGGCGCGCGGCACCGGCAGCGCCGTGCTGGCAAACGGCGGCAAGAGCTGGTATTTCCTGTCGGCCGACTATGCGTTTGGCCATGGCCTGGAAGCCGACACATCGGCCGTGGTCAAGGCCAAGGGCGGCACGGTGCTGGGTGCGATTCGCCATCCGCTCAATGCGTCCGATTTCTCGTCGTTCCTGCTGCAGGCCCAGGCGTCCAAGGCCCAGGTCCTGGCGCTGGCCAACGCAAGTGGCGACATGATCAACGCCACCAAGGCGGCAAAGGAATTCGGCATCAACAAGAGCATGAAGATGGTCGCCCTGATTGCCTTCGTGACCGATGTGCACAGCCTGGGGCTGCGCAATGCCGAAGGTCTGCTGCTGACCACCAGCTGGGACTGGAACATGGACGACAGGACCCGGGCCTTCGGCAAGAAGTTCTTTGACAAGACCAAGCGCATGCCGACCGACCTGCAGGCCGCCAACTACTCGGCAACCATGACCTACCTGAAGGCACTGCAGGCGACCAAGACCACCGATGCCGACAAGGTGATGGAATACATCAAGAAGACCCCGATCGATGACTTCTACGCGAAGGGCATGGTCCGACCTGACGGGCGCTTTGCCCACGACATGTACCTCATGCAGGTGAAGTCACCCGCGGAGTCCAAGCAGCCCTGGGACTATCTGAAGCTGGTCAGCAAGCTGCCGCCCGCCGAGATCTGGACCACCAAGGCGGAATCGCGCTGCGCACTCTGGAAATAAGCCCGGATGCCGGCCGCCTCGTGCGGCCGGCGCCGGCCCGGCTTTCCCGCGAACCAAACTATTTATGCTGAAACCTGATTGATGAACATCTCGATGCCTGCGTTGTTGAGCCAGTTGCTGCTGGGGCTGGTCAACGGATCGTTCTACGCGATTCTGAGTCTGGGCCTGGCCGTGATTTTCGGCCTGCTGAACGTCATTAACTTTGCCCATGGCGCACTCTTCATGCTGGGTGCCGTCTTCTCGTGGATGGCGCTGACCTATTTCGGCATCGGCTACTGGTGGATGCTGCTGCTCGCGCCGGTGCTGGTGGGCGCTCTGGGCGTGCTGATAGAGCGCTTTCTTCTGCGTTGGGTGTACAAGCTGGACCACCTCTACGGCCTGCTGCTGACACTTGGCCTGACGCTGCTGATCGAAGGTTTTCTGCGATCCATCTTCGGCGTCTCGGGCCTCTCCTACGAAACTCCCGAAGCGCTGTCCGGAGCCACCGACCTGGGCTTCATGATGCTGCCCAATTACCGCGCCTGGGTGGTGCTGGCCTCGCTGCTGGTGTGCTTTGCCACCTGGTTCCTGATCGAGAAGACGCGCCTGGGCGCCTATCTTCGTGCCGGTACCGAGAACCCGCGCATGGTGGAAGCCTTTGGCGTCAACGTGCCGCTGATGATTACCCTGACCTATGCGTTTGGCTGCGCGCTGGCGGCCTTTGCCGGGGTGCTTGCCGCGCCCGTGATCCAGGTCACTCCCCTCATGGGGCAGAACTTGATCATCGTGGTGTTTGCCGTGGTGGTGATTGGCGGGATGGGCTCGATCATGGGATCGATTCTTACCGGCCTGGGCCTGGGCGTGGTCGAGGGCCTGACCAAGGTCATCTATCCCGAGGCCTCCTCCACGGTGGTGTTCGCGATCATGGTCATCGTGCTGCTGATCAAGCCGGCGGGCATTTTCGGCAAAGAGAAATGAGGACTTGCGCATGAACATCAAAAACCTCTGGGCCATCGGCTACGGGACGCTGCTGGTCGGCCTGATCGCCGCTCCCTTCATCGGCGCCTATCCCGTGTTTGTCATGAAGCTGCTGTGCTTTGCGCTGTTCGCGGCATCCTTCAATCTGCTGCTGGGCTTCACCGGCCTGCTGTCCTTTGGACATGCGGCTTTTCTGGGCGGCTCGGCCTACGTGGCCGGTCATGCCATGAAGGTCTGGGGGCTGACGCCGGAACTCGGGTTGCTTGCCGGCACCCTGACCGGAGCGCTGCTGGGCTGGCTGTTTGGCTTGTTGGCCATCCGGCGCCAGGGCATTTATTTCGCCATGATCACCCTGGCCCTGGCGCAGCTGGTGTTCTTTGTCGCGCTGCAGGCAAAGTTCACCGGCGGTGAGGACGGTCTGCAAGGCGTGCCGCGCGGCAAGCTGCTGGGCCTTGTCGATCTCGCGGATGACCTGAGCATGTACTACTTTGCGCTGGCCGTGTTGGTGCTGGCCTTTTTGTTCATTGTGCGCGTGATCCATTCACCGTTCGGACAGGTGCTCAAGGGCCTCAAGGAGAACGAGCCGCGGGCGGTGTCGCTGGGCTATGACGTCGGCAGATTCAAGCTCCTGGCTTTCGTGATTTCAGCGGCGCTGGCCGGGCTTGCCGGGTCGCTCAAGACCCTGGTGCTGGGCTTTGCGACGCTTTCCGATGTGCATTGGTCCACCTCGGGTCAGGTGATCCTGATGACGCTGGTCGGCGGGCTGGGCACGCTCTCGGGCCCTATCGTGGGCTCGGCCGTGGTCGTGATGCTGGAAAACAAGGTCGGCGAACTCGGGATGTGGCTGGCGCAGGCCAGCGCGGTCGACTGGTTCAAGACCCTGGGTGAGTCGAGCACCATGGTGACCGGGCTGATCTTCGTGCTGTGCGTGCTGGCCTTCCGCAAGGGCATTGTCGGCAGCTTCGTGGCGTTTGCGGGTCGAACCCGCAAGAAGAACTCCTGAATGACCCCATCCCCACCAAAGCACGGAGAAATTTGCATGAGCATGGACATAAGGAAAGTCGGTATTGTCGGCACAGGCGTGATCGGGGCCAGCTGGGCGGCTTACTACCTTGCCAGAGGGTTCGATGTCCGCGCCAGCGACCCCGGCGAGGGCGCCGAGCAAGGCTTGCGGGCGCAGGTGGCCGAGTTCTGGCCATCGCTGGAACGCATGGGCCTGGCGCCGGGCGCTTCGCTGCAACGCCTGCACTTCGACAAGGATCTGGCGCAGGCCTTGAAGGATGTCGATTTCGTCCAGGAAAACGGTCCAGAGCGTGTCGATATCAAGCGCGATCTGCTGGCCAGCATCACCGCCGCCATTGGCCCGGATGTGATCGTGGCGACATCCTCTTCAGGCATTCTGATTTCCGAGGTCCAGGATGCGGCGATCCACCCCGAGCGCATCGTGCTGGGCCATCCTTTCAATCCGCCGCATCTCATTCCGCTGGTCGAGGTGGTGGGCGGGCGTCTGACCAGTGCCCAGGCCATAGAGCGGACCATGGCTTTCTATGCCGAAATCGGCAAGAAACCCATCTTGCTGCGCCGGGAAATCAAGGGGCATATTGCCAACCGTCTGCAAGCTGCGCTCTGGCGGGAAGCTTTCTCGCTGATTGACAGCGGGGTGGCCAGCGTCGCCGACGTGGACACGGCAATTTCCCATGGCCCGGGATTGCGCTGGGCGCTGTTGGGGCCATTCATGAATCTGCACCTGTCGGGCGGCGGGGGCGGCATCGCTCACGTGATCGAGCACCTGGGACCGCCCATCGAAGGCTGGTGGCGCGACCTGGGCGAGCTGTCGGCCTTCACGCCCGGTCTTGCCGAGCGCGCGGTCGGTGGCGTCGAGGACGAGCTGGGCGGTCGCGATGCGCGCGAACTGACGCAGGCGCGCGATCAGATTCTGATGGGTCTGCTGGAAATGAAGGCGGCGCAAAGCCGGCTGCCCTGACACGCGCGCGTCCCAATGGGCCCGCGCTGCTGGCGCAAGTGCGCTGCATGCGGCAAGAGCCGTGGCCATTGGGCTTGACTCATTTTTTTCCATGAATGCATGCCGCTATGACTGAAATTCCAAACCGACAGGTCTGCCTGGCTTCACGGCCGGTGGGCATTCCGCAAGCCCGGCATTTCGAACTGCGCAATGGCTTTGCGCCCCAGGTCCAGCAAGGCCAGGTCCGCGTGCGCAACCTCTATCTTTCGGTGGAGCCGGCAATGCGCGGCTGGGTGAACGCTGTCGGCAACTACAGTGAGCCGGTGCCCCTGGGGGCGGTCATGCGCGCGCTGGCGGCCGGCGTGGTGCAGGAGTCGCGCGCGCCCGCGCTGCCGGTGGGCAGCTTCGTGACGGGAATGCTGGGCTGGCAGGAACATGCGGTCGTGGCTGCCGATCAAGTGGAACGCGTGACGGTCGACAGCGAGATTCCCCTGTCGGCCCACCTGGGAGTTCTGGGCATCAACGGCGTCACCGCGCATTACGGCCTGCTGCAGATCGGCGCGCCCCGGCCGGGCGAGACGGTGGTGGTGTCGACCGCCGCCGGCGGCGTGGGCTCATGCGTGGGCCAGCTTGCCCGGCTCAAGGGCTGCCGCACGGTGGGCATTACCGGCGGGGAGACAAAGCGGCGCCTGTGCCTTGATGCCTTTGGCTTCGATGTGGCGGTGGATTACAAGTCATCCGATTTCGCCGAGCAACTGCGCGCAGCCTGTCCCCAAGGCGTGGATATCTATTTCGACAACACCGCCGGCGCCATCAGTGATCAGGTCATGGACCATCTGCGGCCAGGCGCGCGCATCGTGATCTGCGGCACGGCTTCGGTGGCGAACTGGGACCCGGCGCCGGCGGGCCCACGCATCGAACGCAAGTTGCTGGTGAACCGTGCCCGGATGCAAGGCTTTGTGATCCTCGACCATCCCGAATATTGCGCTCAGGCGCGCGTGGAATTGATGCGCTGGGTGCGCGAAGGGCAGTTGCGCTATCTGGAAGATATGCTCGAGGGCATAGAACAGGCGCCGGACGCCATTGCCGGCCTGTATAGGGGCGAGAACCTGGGCAAGCGGCTGATCCGCATTGGCGATCTTTCATTGGCGCCCCGCGTTGGTGACCGGCTGGGTCTGCGCTAAGCTGCAGGCACTTCACACCGGCAGCAATGCGCTGCCCTTGCCATGTCCACCTACAAAGAACTACTCCTCCAGCAGCGCAAGCTGAACCAGAAAATAACGCAGGCCCGCGACGACGAGGCCGGTGCCGCCCTGGCCAGGGTGATGTCCCTGGTGGCCGAATTTGGCTTTACCGCGCAGCAGGTCTTTCCCTGGACGCCGGAGCCCGTCAAGCGCGAGAAGCACAAGGCCGAGGTCAAGTTCCGCAACCCGGTCACGGGCGCGGGATGGTCGGGGCGCGGCAGAGAGCCGAGGTGGCTTGCTGGCAAGGACCGCAGCGCCTATGCGGTGCTGCCGCAGCAGGGCCAGCTCTCTTGAAGATCGCCTTCATCGGCGCGGGGCGTCTGGTGCAGGCCCTGGCGCCGGCATTCCAGCAGGCGGGCTTTGATGTGGCGGCAATTGCGGCGCGCAGCCCGGTGAGCGCTGCGGCGGCGCTGCCCGCAGGCGCCGGCTGGCAGATCTGCGCGCACGCACAGCAGGCTGCGGACATGGCGGATCTGGTGTTCATTGCGGTCAGCGATGCGGCCATTGCCCAGGTTGCCGGCCAGATTGCCTGGCGGCCGGGACAGTCGGTCGTGCATTGCAGCGGAGCGACGGAGGTCTCGGTGCTGGACGTGGCCGCGCAGCAGGGCGCGCTGATCGGCGGCTTCCATCCGCTGCAGCTGTTTGCCGATGCCCAGGTCGCGCTGCGCTGCATGGCCGGCAGCAGCGTGGCGATCGAAGCCGAGGGCGCGCTGGAGACCGCGCTGCAGCAGCTGGCACAGGCGGTGGGCTACCGCGCAATCAAGCTTCCCGCAGGCGCGCGCGGGCGCTATCACTGCGCGACCAATTATGGCGCCAGCTTCCTGCTGTCCCTGCTGCGCGAGGCCTGCGACCTGTGGAACAGTTTCGGCGTCAGCGACGAGGCGGCCCTCGCGGCGCTGCTGCCGCTGGCGCGCGGCACGCTGGAGACGGCAGCGGCCCGGGGCCTGGCCGCAGCGATAGCCGGGCCGATCGCGCGCGGCGATGCGCAGGTGGTGGCGCTGCATATGCGCGAGCTCGCGGCGCTGGACGCCAGCCACCTCGCGCTGTACCGCGAAGTGTCGCTGCGACTGCTGCGCCTGGCCACGCAGCAAGGCCGCCTGGATGACGAAAGCCTGGGGCGGCTGGAAGCGACGATTCTTGCGGGTGGTTGAGCCCGGGCCTATGGGCCTATGGGGCGATGGCGGCGGCGGTGGCGGCCGCAGCTGCGGGAAAAACCCGTGCATCTTGCGGCATGGATGGCCGCAAGTTTGCAGCGGCGGCGAAGACGCCTGCCGAAGGCCTCACAATGACGGCCGAAATGCTGTTTCCTGCTGGCGTCACCCACCCGCACAAGCTGCGCCGTGGACAAGCTGCGGGATTCAGGGCGTTTCACCATAGATTGCCAATGACGCTTTTCTTTTTTGTAAGATAACTGGGCCCATATGAAGAGTTTGAAGGAACTGCTTGCCGAACGCGCAGCACTAGACGCCGCCATTGTTCAGGAGAAGAAAGTCGCAGCCGAACAGGCGCTGCGCCAGGTGCATACCCTGATTGCCGAGTTCGGCTTCACTGCCCAGCAGGTGTTCCCGTGGAAGGCACCCAAGCCGCATGTTCCCGGCAAGTATCTCGAGCCCAAGTCGGGAGCGACCTGGTCGGGTCGGGGCAAGCCGCCCGCCTGGATTGTCGGCAAGGACCGCGATCAGTTCCTGATCGAGCAGCCAGCCGTGCAGCCGCGCCAAGAAGGCCCCTACCTGGCCGAGTTGGCGGCCGAGGCGGCGCGCGGTCGATCGCGCTGAGCCGGTGGTCTTGCGCGGTTGCGGGGCTTCGCCCGGCTTTCGCCACTGATTGCGCAGGGCAACCGTCACAATGACCATCTGCGCAATTTTTAGCGGCTAAAAAATGCAGCCTCGGCCTGCGCTGCCGGGCCCGCGGCTGTTCAACATCGTCAAACCATGAATTCTCCAAGCCAAGACCTGATCCAAGACTGGCATGCCCATGTGTACTTCGATGCCTCAAGCCGGCAGGCGGCCGGGGAATTGCGCCAGGCCATAGAGCGCGATCTCGCCGGACGCATGGTGCTGGGGCGCTTGCATGAAAAGCCTGTGGGCCCGCACCCGATGTGGAGCTACCAGTTGGTCATCGCGCCGCAGGATTTCAGCGCGGTCGTGGGCTGGCTCGCGCTGCACCATGGCGCGCTCGATGTCTTCATGCATCCCAATACCGGAGATGCCCTGCGCGATCATCGCGACAGGGCGCTGTGGATAGGCCGCTCGCAGCGGCTCAATCTGGCGGTGTTCGGCGCCAAGGAGTGAAGGCGCGCGCCTTGCCTGGCGCGCGTTCCGGCGCCCGGCGCCCTTACTTCTCCGGCCCCATCACGTAGTTCGGCAGCCAGGTGACGATCTCGGGAAAAACCGTGATCAGCACCACGCAGACAATCAGGCACAAGAAGAACGGGATCGCGGCGCGCGCAATGGTGTTGCTGTCCTTGCCCGTCATGCTCTGCAGCACGAACAGGTTGAAGCCCACCGGCGGCGTGACCTCGGCAATCTCCACCAGCAGCACGACAAAGATGCCGAACCAGATCAGATCGAAGCCCGCGACCTGGATCATGGGCAGCACCACGGCGCTGGTCAGCACAATCATCGAGATGCCGTCCAGCGCTGTTCCCAGCACCAGATAGATCACCACCAGCGCGCCTATCAGCGCATAGGGGCTCAGCTGCATCGCATCGACCCACTCCGCCAGCGCGCGTGGAATGCCGGTGAAGGCCATGGTCTTGGTCAGGAACGCCGCCCCGGCCAGGATGAACATGATCATGCACGACAGGCGCGTGGCGCCCACCAGCCCGGCCTTGAAATTGGCCCAGGTCAGGCTGCGTCCGGCCGCGGCAATGACCAGCGAACCCAGAACGCCGTAGGCCGCGCACTCGGTGGCCGTGGCCCAGCCGGCAATCAGCACCCAGACAATGAACACAATCAGCAGCGCGCAGGGAATCAGCGCCGCGCTGGCGCGCATCTTCTGCGCCAACGTGGTGCTGGGCTCGGGCGGCGGCATCAGGTGCTTGTTGCGAATGCTCCACCAGGCGATGTAGCCGCAAAACAGCGCCATCAGCATAAAGCTGGGAATGAAACCCGCCAGGAAGATGCGGATGATCGAGGCATCGGCCGCCACCGCGTAGACCACCATGGTGATCGAGGGCGGAATCAGAATGCCCAGCGTGCCGGCGGTGGCCAGCGAGCCCAGCGCCAGCTGCTCGTTGTAGCCGCGCCGCTTGAGTTCGGGCAGCGCCACCTTGCTGATGGTCGCGCAGGTCGCGGCCGAGGAGCCCGAGACCGAGCCGAACACGCCGCAGCCCAGCACGGTGGTGTGCATCAGGCGGCCGGGCACGCGGTTGAGCCAGGGCGCCAGGCCCGAGAACATCTGCTCCGACAGTCGGGTGCGAAACAGGATTTCCCCCATCCAGACGAACAGCGGCAGCGCCGCCAGCTCCCAGGAGACGTTGGATTCCCAGAACGCCGAGAACAGGTTCATTCCCGGCGGCGTGTTGGTGAAGAAGGCCTGGCCTATCCAGCCCGTGAAGCCCAGCGTCATGCCTATCCACACGCCGCTGGCCAGCAGCACCAGCATGGCAACCAGCAGCATCGCGCCAATGGAAATCAGCATGCAAAGGCCCTTCTTTCAAGCGCAGGCAGGCCTGCATGGGGGGTGGGGTGGTTCATGCTGGCCTTCATACATCGCTGGAGAAATCGCCTGCCGCATGCCGCTCCTCGACCACCGTGACATAGCGTGGCTTGTGGCCGCGCGCCACGCGCTGCAGTTCGTCGACCACGGCCAGCCACAGCAAGGCCGCGCCGACCACGAAGCTCAGCTGGGGAATCCACAGCGGAATCACCACCAGGCCGCCGGCCATGTCGTTGTAGACATAGCTGTCCCAGGTCGATACCGCCGCCCACCAGGCCAGATAGCCGGTGCAGACCGCGGCAATCGACAGCGACAGCAGCTCGAAGCCGCGGCGCAGCGGCGGCGAGAGCTTTTCCAGCAGCAAGGTGACGCGCACGAAATCGCCTTCCTTGAAGGCATGCGCCATCGCCAAAAAGGCCGCGCCTGCGCCCAGCCAGGCAACGACGTCGTTGAAGCCGCCCACCCGCCAGCCCAGCATGCGGCCCACGGAGGCGGCGATCATCAGCACGAAGATCAGGAACACGCACAGGGCCGCCAGATCACAGGCGCGGGCAAACAGCCGGTCGAGAGCGCGCCGCATGCTCACTTGCGGTAGGCGTCAACAATGGCCTTGCCATCGGCGCCGGCCTTCTTGAGCCAGTCGGTCAGCATGGTGTCGCCCATCTTGCGGAAGTCGGCGTTGAGCGCCGCGCTCGGCTCGATGATGTTCATGCCGCGCGCCTTGAGCTGGTCCAGATACCAGGCGTTCTTGTCCTGGCTGAGCTTCCAGCCGCGCTCCTCGGCCGCGGCCGCGGCCTTGAGCAAGGCTTCCTGCGTGGGCTTGTCCAGGCCGTTGAAGGCGCGCAGGTTGACCATCACCATGTTCTTGGGCAGCCAGGCCTGGACGTTGTAGAAGTTCTTGATGTGCTCGTAGGTCTTGGAGTCATAGCCGGTGGAGCTTGACGACATGTACGAGTCGACGACGCCGGTGGCCAGCGCCTGCGACAGCTCGGCCGCCTGGATCTGCACCGGTTGGGCCTTGGCCAGTTCGGCCAGTCGCAGCGTGGCCGGGCTGTAGGCGCGCCATTTCAGGCCCACCATGTCGGCCGCGCCGTTGACCTGCTTGTTGGCATACATGCCTTGCGGCTGCCATGGCACGGTGTAGAGCAGCTTGATGTTGCTGGCCGCCAGCAGCTTCTCCAGCGCCGGCTTTTGTGCCTGGTAGAGCTTGAACGCATCGCCATAGCTGGTGGCCAGGAAGGGCACGCCGTCCAGGCCGAACAGCGGGTTTTCATTCTCGAAATTGTTGAGAATGACTTCGCCTGCCTGTACCTGGCCGCTTTGCACCGCGCGCTTGATTTCGGGCGCCTTGAACAGCGAGGCATTGGGGTGGGCTTGGATCTTGAGCTTGCCGGCGCTGTTCTTGTCGACGTCGGCAATGAACTGCATCAGGTTCTCGGTGTGGAAGTTGGAAATCGGATAGGCCGATGGCAGATCCCATTTCGTCTGCGCCGCCGCCGCGGTTGCGGCGCCAAGGACCACTGCAGCCATCAAAGATTTTTTCAACATACCGACTCCCTGTTCATGCAAATAAAAAAGAGAACAAAAGTAGCATTGCAAATTACATGCCACTATAGGTTGTTGAACAATCATGTGACCACTGGTAAAAATACCGATGCCCAAGGCAGCCATATAGGGCGCATGACGGCGCGGTGCGCGGCGTCTGCGCCAACTTGGCGCAGCGGGTGGTGGTGGGCAGGCACGGCCTTGAGACGCCAGATGTGAAGCCGCCAAATGCCGCATTGCCGCGCAGTCTTCCCCAGGCACGACCGCGTGGAATAATCTTGTTCAACAATAGTGATTCATTACTGGCAGTTCGAGGCCTGGGGCCTGACCCATGCAGACCGGGCAAACGAGCCATCCCGGCGCGTGAAACATCCGATACTCAGACCGCCACTCCACTCTTTTCCCATCATGTCCATTGCGCGTCCATTGACCTCCGAAAGCCTCAGCGATCGCATTGCCGAACAGCTTCGCCTGAAGATAGTGCAGGGCGCCTTGTCACCGGGCATGCGCTTGTCGGAGCAGGCGCTGGCGGACGAACTCGCGGTATCGCGCAACACGCTGCGTGAAGCCTTCCGCATCCTGACCAAGGACGGTCTGGTCAAGCACGCGCCCAACCGCGGCGTCTTTGTTTCGGTGCCGACGATTGCCGCCATCATCGACATCTACCGCGTGCGCCGGCTGATCGAATGCCAGGCGCTGCGCAACGCCTATCCCCTGCATCCGGCCAAACGCCATATGCGCGCCGCCGTGGAGGCCAGCATGCGTGGGCGGGCGCAGGCCGACTGGGCGGTCGTCGGCACGGCCAACATGGACTTCCACATGGCCATTGTCGAGCTCGCGGACAGCGAGCGCCTGAACCAGATGTTTGCCCCGGTGCTGGCGGAACTGCGGCTGGCTTTCGGCTTGATGAAGGACGCGGAGTTCCTGCATGCGCCCTATGTCGACATGAACCGGCAGATCCTGGAAATTGCCGAAGCCGGCAACTATGCCAAGGCGGCGGACACACTGCAGGAGTATCTTGTGCATTCCGAGCGCATCGTGCTGGCGGTCTATGCGCGCAGCCTTTCCAACGAAGGCCTGCGCGAGAACTAGCAGCGCGCGCCGCGTCAGGGCGGCGCGGCCCGCATGCCGCGCGCCGGTTTTTTGCTATCAACCAACAGGAAGCACCATGGGCAAGAAGGAACACCGCAAATCCGAGAAATCCAAGGTCGCCGAGCCCCAGGAATGCCCAGCGGCCCCCGAGGACGCATCGATCTCGGTCGACGACTACGAGGCGCAGCTGCGGCTGCTGCAGATCGAGCTGGTCAAGCTGCAGCGCCATTTCATCGAATGCGGCGACAAGATCCTGGTGGTGATGGAAGGGCGTGACGCGGCCGGAAAAGACGGCAGCATCAAGCGCATCGTCGAACACCTGAGCCCGCGCGAGACGCGCGTGGTGGCCCTGGGCGCGCCCTCGGATCGCGACCGCAGCGCCTGGTATTTCCAGCGCTATGTCGCCCATTTGCCCACGGCCCAGGAATTCGTGCTTTTCAACCGCAGCTGGTACAACCGCGCGGGTGTGGAAAAGGTCATGGGCTTTTGCACCAAGGCCGAGCACGCGGAGTTCATGCAGTCGGTGGGTGCGTTTGAGGAGATGCTGGTCAACTCGGGCATCAAGCTGTTCAAGTACTACCTCGATATCAGCAAGAGCGAGCAAAAGCAGCGGCTCGAAGACCGCCGCCGCGACCCGCTCAAGCAGTGGAAGATAGGCGCCATCGATGCCGTGGCCCTCAAGCACTGGAAAGCCTATTCGTCGGCGCGCGACGAGATGCTCGAGCATACCCACACTTCCGTGGCACCCTGGCATGTGGTGCGCGCCGACAACAAGCGGCTGGCGCGCCTGAACCTGATACGCGACCTGCTGTCGCGGCTTGATTACGCCGACAAGAACCAGGCGCTGCTCAAGCCGGACCGGGGCATCGTGTTCGAGTTCTCCGCGGACTGCGTTGCCGACCAGCGCCTGGCGCGCTGAACCGGTGCAAGCACCGCGGCGGGCCCACCCGCCCGTGAGGGCACGGTCGTGGTGGGTTGAGCGCATCTGGAGCTCCGGCCTGATCAAGCGCAGTGGCTGGTAGATCTCTTCATTTGTTCATGGCGCTCAGCACCGCGCTTGTCATGGCCTCCACGCCCGTCTTGATGCTTTGCGGGAAGGGCGCGAAAAACGGTGAGTGATTGAACGCCACCGGCTTGCCGCCCGGCTTCGACGACTCGGCAACGGCCCTGGGGTCGCTCACACCAACGAAGAAGAACATCGACGGCACCCCCGCCTTGCCATACTCCGAGAAATCTTCGCTTGCAGTGATTGGCGGGACCTCGATCACCCTGGATGTGACCAGCTGTGCCTTGAGTGCTGCAGCCGTACGCAGGACGACGGCCTCGTCATTCACGATGGCCGATCCGCCATCCTTGACAGAAATAAGGGGCTCGGGCGCGCCTGCCATCGCTGCGGATGCCTGCGCCGTGCGTTGTATGCCATCGAGCATCTTCTCGCGCACATCAGGCTTGTAGCTGCGGATGGTTCCACGCAATTGCGCCGAATCAGGAATGATGTTTCCCGCGGAGCCGCTCTGGATGGAGCCGATCGTCACAACGCCAAACTCGGACGGGTCCTTCTCGCGGCTGACAACGCTTTGCACATCGGTGACAAAGCGCGCCGCCATCATGATCGGGTCAATTGACTTATGCGGTGCAGATCCATGCCCGCCGCGGCCCTTGAATGTGATGTCCAGGCTATCCGCCGATGAAGTCGTTGCGCCGACACGGTATCCAACGACGCCATGGGGCATGGGGTCGGCGTGCAATGCAAACGCGACATCGGGCTTTGGAAAGCGCGTGAACAGGCCGTCGGCCAACATTGCCTTGGCACCAGCGCCGGCTTCCTCGGCCGGCTGGCCGATGAACATCAGCGTGCCCTTCCACTGGTCCTTGAGGGCAACCAGCGTGCGTGCCGTGCCTATCCAACTCGCCATGTGGAGGTCATGTCCGCAACTGTGCGCGACAAAGGTCTCGCGGCCATTCCAGTCGGTCTTGACCTTGCTGGCGTAGGGCAGCCCTGTTTTTTCCTCCATGGGGAGTGCATCGAGTTCCGTGCGCACCAGCACCGTGGGGCCAGCGCCGTTCTGGTAGATCGCGACCACACCCGTGCCGCCCACCTTCTCGGTCACGGTAAAACCGATGCCGCGCATCTGCGCCGCTAGCTTGGCGGCGGTGCGCGTTTCCTGGAAGGGAAGCTCCGGGTGGGCGTGAATGTCTTGATAGATTGCCAGCAGCGCGGGGTACATCCCTTCGACCAAGCTGCCGATGCGTGGAGAGCCAGATTGTGCAAAAACCGGCGTGGTGGCCATGCTCGCCAGCGTGACGATGGCGGTGGTCAGAGCATGGGCTAGAGTTTTTTTGGACGGGTGCATTCTGTCTCCAGGGGTTGTGTGGCGCGATGCCTGCCTTGCATTCACGCCATGGGTGTTGTGTTGATATTAGTGATAATTTATAACTAAATTGCTAGGTTAAACCCTGGAGAACTTGGCGTCGGAACTCCGCGGGAACTGCTGGTGCGGATGCGCAGCGTCACTGCACTTTCGTTGATGCTTCACTCTAATTTGGTTTTTGCGATGGGCTTGCCGGCCGCAGTCGCCCATGGCCGCCAGCATGTTGAGCTACGTTGGCTTGGCCCAGGTTCGGTAGAGAAGGCTCTGCGTTGAATGCGCACTGGGAAGCGCGCTCAGCAGCAGCCGGTGCAGCGCGGGCATGTGCATGGCCAGATCTGTGGCCAGGCCTGTGCAGCGTTTGAAGTCGGCTGCCGCCGATAAGGCGACATTTCCATTGCTCGGTCACAGCTCCAAAGCCGTCATCTGGGCAGCAACGCTGGAAACATTCCAGCGGCAGGTTTCAGGCCAGCTGCCGACTCTGGCGGCAAGCTGAAGCCGAACGAGTACCAGCGTCCGGTGTCGCTATGCAGGAACAGGCGCTCCCGACCCATTGCGCTCGCTGGCAGCTTTGAACAGCGGCCATTCGAGAGATCTCGGCCAAAGGGGTCAGTCGACCTGGTGGACGGGGCGCGCACCTTCCACTTTGCTGCGGATGAAGCTTTTGACGCTGTGAGAAGGCGACAACTGGCTTTGCCAACTCACGTCTCAACTCAAGGCCTGCACGCAACGCGAACTTGACCATCAGCGCGTGCTTCACACAGCGACAACCACTTGGCCCGGGGAGTTTGGCGCCAAGCGCCGCAAAAACGTGGGCGTCAGTGCTGGACTGCCCATTAGCCGTTCACATCGACTACCACCCCAAGCATCAAGCGGCCGCGCTGAGACTGTTGAGTCTGCAGCGATGCCCGGCTTGCTGCTGTCAGGGAGATGGAAATTTCTAAAAATTGACGTATGAGTATGGTTTTTGCAACGCTGAATCTTGCGGATGCTTGTTACTGTCTGGTGAAATTTGTAATTAATTCATACGAACGTGTCGCGTCTTGGAACACGTCATTTGGCCAGCTTCGCCTGAAGTCAACATCATGAACCATATTTTTCGCTCAGTTTGGAACGCTACTTCAGGTTGCTGGGTTGCCGCGCCTGAGACCGCCCGGTCGAGTGGTGCCGCAATGGGAAGCGCGGTCACCGACTCCTTGGCGATTGCGCCCCTTTCGCAACAGTCGTCGCCTGGGTCCATCCGAACCATTGCATTGGCTATCGCAGCGCTGTGTCTGGGTGCCAGCCCATCGGCATGGGCGAGCTGCTCTACAGTCGGCGCAACCATCAGCTGTACCGGCGTGCCAACACTGCCGCTCTTCTTAAACAGTTTCTCCAGCGCTACCAATGGGTTGACGGTCAATGTGAACTCTGGGGCGCAGATGAATGCATCCAACGGCGGTAGGGTCATTGCGCTGACGGGTAGCAATATCTCGCTGAACAACTTCGGGACTATCGACCCGGCGCTTCTAGGCCTTGTGCCGAACTTGGCTGGCGGGGCATTCATCGGAACAGGCGCAACAAGTACGGTCAGCGTGCTCAATAACGCCAGCGGGATCATTCGCGGCACCGGCAAGGAGCTCGGGCTCAACCTCACAAGCATCGACGGCCTCGGCATTGCGATTCACAACGCGGCAGCAGGTACCACCAACATCACCAACAACGGCACCATTACTTCAACTCCTCTACTAGGCCAGGCTCCCCCCTTGGCCGACACCCCGGTAGTCGGCGTCTACGGTGGCTCGCAGGTCAACATGACCAACAGCAGCACCGGCACCATCAACGGCCGGATCGCGTTTGAAACATCGGCGGCAGGCAACACCTTCACCAACGCTGGTGCGATCATCGGCGGGGTATCGATGGGCGCGGCTGGCACCAACACCTTTACCGCCATTACCGGCTCCTCCGTGCAGGTCGGCGACGGCGTGCAGACTGGCGCAGGCCTCGGGGGACTGAGTGGAGTCCATCTGACCTTCGCCCCGACCGGCACGGTCGATGGCGGCGCGGGCGGAACCAACAGCCTGGTCCTGCAAAACCCGAGCGGCGTCGGCGGCGGCACGACAGGGGGCGGCACCGCCTCGAGCGCGACCTACGTCAACTTTAACCATCTGACCCTCAACAGCGGCACCTGGACCTTGCAGGGGCCCTTGGTCAGCGGCGCGACCACGCTCAACGGCGGCATCGCGCAGTTCAACGACAGCGCCACCTTCGGCAGCGATGTGATCACCTCCAACGGCGGAACCTTGCAGGCGAGCAATACCGGGTTGAACATCAGCAATCTGATCTCCCTCGGCGGCGGCGGCCTGGCGGTGCAAGGCGCCAACGCGTTGACGCTGAGCGGGGTGATTTCCGGCAGCGGCGGCCTGACCAAGTCCGGTTCCGGCCAGTTGAGCCTCGGCGCTGCGAATACTTACTTGGGCAACACCACGCTCGATGGCGGCACGGTAGAGGTCAGCAACGACCAGGCGCTCAGCACTGGCTCCCTCAATGTCACCGGCGCGGCACGCCTGAGCGCACCCGGCACGGTCAGCTTGAACAACGCCATCGGTCTCGGCGCCACATTGACCGCCGGCGGCACCGGCGCGCTGACCCTCGGCGGAGTGATCAGTGGCGGCAGTGATTTGATCAAGACCGGCGCATCCAGCCTGACGCTCACCGGCAACAACACCTACACCGGCACCACGGCGCTGAACGCCGGTTCGCTGGTGGTCGGCTCCAGCACCGCACTCGGCAGCGGCGCACTGAACGCGGCGAATGGCACCACGCTCGATGCCAGCACCCCTGCCACCCTGGCCAACAACGTCAACCTAGGCGGCGCTCTGAGCCTGGGTGGCTCCAATGCGCTGACCCTTGGCGGCGTGGTCGCCGGTATCGGTGGGCTGACCAAGCAAGGCGCTGCCGATCTGACCCTCAACGGCGCAAACAGCTATCTGGGCAACACCGCGCTGAATGCTGGCAAATTGACTGTCGGCAGCAACACCGCACTGGGTTTCGGAACATTGAACGCGGCGGCCAACACGACGCTGGACGCCAACACGGCCGTCAGCCTGAACAATGCCGTGGCGCTGGCCGGCGCATTGAACACCGCAGGCACCGCGAACCTGACCCTGACCGGGCTGGTCAGCGGGGCTGGCAGTCTGGTGAAAAGCGGCACGGCCAATCTGATTCTCAACGCCGCCAACAACTACCTCGGCGGCACCACGCTGAACGCCGGTACGCTGACCGTCGGCAACAGTTCGGCGCTGGGTTTCGGTGCGCTGACCGTCGCTGGGGCTGCAAAGCTGGACAGCAACTCGCCGCTGGTCAGCCTCAACAACGCGGTCGCCCTGAATGCCGCGCTGACCGTGGGCGGCACGCAGAATCTCACCCTTGGCGGCGTGGCAATTGGCACCGGCCCGCTGATCAAGGACGGCGCGGCCAACCTGACTCTCAACGGCAGCAACACCTTCAGCGGCGGCACCACACTCAATGCCGGTACGCTGACCCTGGGCCATGTCAACGGTCTGGGCAGTGGCGGATTGATCGTCGGCGGCGCGGCGACGCTGGATAACAGTGCATCGTTTGGCATCGGCAACGCCATTGCGCTGAATGCCGGACTGACCGTCGCCGGCAACAACGATTTGAGCTTGAACGGCGTCATCGACGGTGCCGGCAACCTGAGCAAAAACGGTCTTGCGGACCTGACCCTGGCCGGCAACAACACCTTCACCGGCGCGTTGAATGTCGTCGCGGGCAGCGTCACCACCCTCGACACGAACGCGCTGGGCAATACTTCCGGCGTGCACATCAGTGCCGGCGCCGGGCTCAATCTGGGTAGCGATGCCGGCCTCGGCGCGCTGACCGGCAGCGGCAGTGTGCAACTCATCGGAAGCAATACCCTGACCGTCGGCCGTGGCAACGTCACCAGCACCTTCGACGGCGACCTCAGTGGCAGCGGCGGCCTGACCAAAGTCGGCACCGGCACCTTGAACCTCACCGGGATCAACGGCATCACCGGCAACACCGCGATCCATGGCGGTATCGTCAACCTCAGCGGTTCGCTGGCCAGTGCACAGGTCAACGTCAACACCGGCGCTACCCTCACCGGTACCGGTTCGGCAATTGGCAGCGTCAACGTCGACAGCGGCGGGCATCTTGCGCTGTCGTCGGGCAACCAACTGTCCGCCAGTGCCTTGACCCTCGCTGCTGGCAGCAACGTCAATGTCGCGTTGGGCGTGCCGTCGACCACTTCGCTGATGAACGTCGGCGGCAACCTCACCCTCAACGGTAACCTCAACGTCACCGATGCCGGCGGTTTTGGCGTCGGCGTGTATCGCCTGTTCAACTACACCGGCGCCCTGACCAATCTTGGTCTGGACGTCGCCAGCGTGCCGGTCGGTTACGGCCTCGGCGACCTGGTGGTGCAGACCGGCGTGGCTAATCAAATCAACATTCAAGTGTCGGCACCGAACGTCAACATCCGTTACTGGGACGGCAGTCAGACCATTGGCAACGGCGTGGTCGATGGCGGCAGCGGCACGTGGTATGCAGGCGGCACCAACTGGACCGATGCCAACGGTGTGGTCAACCAGCAGTGGGCCGGCGACTTCGCCGTGTTCCAAGGCACGGCGGGTACGGTGACGGTCAACGGCGCGCAAGCATTCACCGGCATGCAATTCCTCACCGACGGCTACAACGTGGTCAACGGTGCGGCGGGACAACTGACGGCAGTCAATGGCACCGGCGGCACCACTGCGTTGCGCGTGGATCCAGGCGTGACCGCGAGCATCAACGCCGATATCGATGGCAGCGGCATTCTTAATAAACTCGATAGCGGCACGCTGGTACTGGGCGGTGCCAACGCTTATACCGGCGGCACGCAACTGGACGGCGGCAAAATCATCGTCGGCAGCAACACCGCACTGGGGACCGGCACGCTGACGGCGAATGCCGGCACGCAACTGGACAGCAACGCGGCGGTGACACTGGCCAACGCGGCGACGCTCAACGGCAACCTCACCGTGGTAGGCAGCAATGCGCTGACCCTCAACGGCGTGATTGGCGGTACCGGAGGCCTGATCAAAAATGGCGCGGCCAACCTGACCCTCGGTGGCAACAACGCTTTCCTCGGCCCGGTGGCGCTGAATGCCGGCGCACTGAATCTGGCGTCGAACTCGGCGCTGGGTTCCGGCAGCTTGAATGCGGCGGGCGGTACCACGCTGGACGCCAGCACCGGGGTTTCGCTGAACAACGCGGTCAATCTCGCGGGCAACCTCGGCATTGGCGGTACGGCGGACCTGACGCTTGCCGGCACGATCAACGGTGCCGGCAGCCTGAGCAAAAACGGCGCGGCCAACCTGACGCTGAGCGGCAACAACAACTTCCTCGGCGGCATCAGCTTGAATGCCGGCACCCTGACCGTCGGCAGCAACTCGGCGCTGGGCCTGGGTAACCTGACCGTTTTGGGCGCCTCGGCTCTGGACAGCAACAGCGCGTTGAGCCTTGGCAACAACCTCGTGCTCAGCGCCAACCTGAGCAATACCGGCAGCAACAACCTGACCCTCGCCGGCGTCCTCAACGGCGCGGGCGGAGTGATCAAGAACGGCGCGTCAAACCTGACCCTCAATGGCATCAACACCTTTAGCGGCGGCACCACGCTGAACGCCGGTACGTTGACGCTCGGCACTGGCGCATCGCTGGGCAGCGGCGCGCTCACCGTGGCCGGTGCTTCGACGCTCGACAACTCCGCGCCGCTGGTGCTGGCCAATAACGTGAACGCCAACGCGAATCTGGCCCTGGCCGGCAACAACAATCTGACACTCGGCGGTGTCGTCGCCGGTGCCGGCACGCTGACCAAAAATGGTCTGGCCGACTTGACCCTTAGCGGTAACAACACTTTCAGCGGCACGTTCGATGTGGCGTCCGGCAGCCTCACGGCTCTGAGCGGCGCGGCTTTGGGGAGCAATGCCACGGTCAATCTGGCGAGCGGCGCAGCTCTCAACCTCGGCGCATCGAGCAGTCTCTCGAGCCTGACTGGTAGCGGCACGGTGTTGATTGGCACCAGCAACACCCTCAGCCTCGGGGCCGACAACGCCAGTGCCAGCTTTGCCGGCATTCTCAGTGGCGATGGCGGGGTGGACAAGCAGGGGTCCGGCACCCTGACGCTGGCGGGTAGCAGCGACTTCACGGGCAATACCAATGTCAATGCGGGCACATTGCTGGTCAATGGTCGCCTGGGCAGCGGCCATGTCATGGTGAACAGTGGTGGCACGCTGGGCGGGAGTGGCACCGCGGGGGGGGTTACCGTTGCAAACGGCGCAACCGTTGCCCCCGGCCAGTCCACTCTGACGGTGGATGGCAATTTGATCATGCAGTCTGGCTCCACCTACCATGTCGAGGTTGATCCAAACAGCACGGCCAGCAGCCGTCTTGCTGTGGCAGGGAGTGCCACCCTGGCTGGGCGCGTTCAGCATGTGGGCCGGGAGTTGGTTCAGGCGACGGACTTTCAAACGGGCAAAAACTACACCATCTTGACTGCTGCGGGAGGCATCGCTGGCAATTCGAGGTTTGATGCGGTTGCTTCGGACTTTGCCTACCTGGATGCGAAACTCGGCTACACCGCCAACGATGTCACGCTGTCCTTGACACGCAAGCAGGTGGCTCCCCCTGTAACGCCTCCGGTGACACCGCCAGTGACACCGCCCGTGGAACCACCTGTCACTCCGCCCGTGGAACCTCCGGTCACTCCTCCAGTGACACCGCCCGTGACGCCACCCGTGACACCGCCAGTGGAACCTCCGGTCACCCCTCCAGTGACGCCACCCGTCACTCCACCGGTGACGCCTCCTGTCGAGCCTCCGGTCACACCACCAGTGACGCCGCCCGTGACGCCGCCCGTGACGCCACCGACACGCCCGATGGCGTTTGCGGACCTTGCCAACACCAGCAACCAGTACGGCACAGCCCAGGCGGTGGAGAGTCTGCCCAGCACCCATCCCCTGTATCGATTCGTTGAGTCGCTGCCTGCGGGTACGCCGGCCCAGGTGTTCACCAGCCTCTCGGGCGACACCCATGCCACGATCATGCGCAGCGTCAGCATGCTGGGCACCAATGCGCCCAACATCAGCCAGCGGCATCTGCGCAGCAACATGACGGCAGGGCTGCGTGCCGGCGCTCCGATTGCCCAGTCCAACGGCCCACTGCCCGCATCGGCCCTGCCATCGTCCAAAGCCCTGCCGGCCTGGGTCGAACTGGTGGGCCACCGGCAAAAACTCGAGGGCAACAGCAACGCCCCCGAAATCAAACAAACCACCACCGGTCTGTTCTTGGGGGCGGATGAAGAAGTTGGCAACAGCGGCTGGCGCGCAGGCGGCTCCGTGGGCTACACCCAGTCAGATGCGAGGCTCAACAGCCGTGGTTCCTCGGCGGACATCACCAGTTACAGTGCGGCCGTGTATGCGGGCAAGGGCTTCAGCCATGGCGCCAATCGTGTCAACGTCATCGGCGGCCTGGCCTATACCCGGCACAGCATCGAGGCTGAGCGCAGTGTCGTTGCGCTGGCGCAGAACCTGAAAGCCGATTACACCGCCCACACTGCGCAGTTGTTTGCGGAAGTGGGCTACGCCATGGGCCAGTACGACAAGCAAGGACTGGAACCCTTTGTGGGCATCACCTTGGGTGAGCAGCGCACCGGCCGATTCAACGAACGCGGCGGTTTTGCCGCATTGAGCAGTGAATCCAGCCGTGACACGCTGGCCAGCACCACGCTGGGCCTGCGTGTGCACAGCGATTTCAAGCTTGCCGGCAAGAACACCCGTGTGCGTGCCTCGCTGGGCGTGCGCCATGCCTGGGGTGGTCTGAGCGAAAACCGCACCATGGCGTTTGAAGGCTCCAGCAGCTTCACGGTTGCCGGCGCTCCGCTGGCGCGCAACACGGCGCTGGTGGGCCTGCAGGCCGAGATGGAACTGAGCCGCAGCGCCGCGCTGGTGCTGGGCTACAACGGCGAATATGGCAGCGGAAGTCGCGATCACTCGGCTAATGTGAAGATACGCTGGGCGTTCTAAGCGCTGCGCTTGTCCACGGAATAAACCCTCGCCGGTGTGAGCCGGCAGGGTTTGAGCTTTCGACAGCCGGCCATCCGGGCACATGAAATCTCGGAGCATTGCCAGCTGTCTGTACTGCATGCTCATGAGTGTTTGCGGCAGGTCTGAACGGCCACTTGTGGCCGGGAGTGTGAGTTCGATGGCAGTCCCCATGGCAGATTCGATTTGAATGGCAGATCGGCCAGCGACTGCTTTCGGCGACATAACTGAAATGGAACTCTCGGCCATCTGCTGCCGCTCGCGAACGACCGCTGTGCCGCCAGCCAAAGTGGAAGGCCAAGTCGCTTCCTAACCTTGAGTCGAGTCGGCCGTGCGACGGTTCAAGGCTGGTTTCTTTGCTGTGTGTGCACGGCAACAGAGGAAATCGGGCGATAAACTCATTCGATCTGCGCGCTCGGCAGTAGAGGACGGCGGCAGGCCAAGAGCGCTGCACTTGGTGTCCCTAGCGAGGTATTCAGATCTCGCGATAGTCGGGTCCGCAAGCGTGTGCCGTCATTCGCGGCCAGGAGCCAGGTTCACGGTGCGTGGCGTGAAGCCGTTCTTGGAGGAGGCTGGCACCGGCCTGATCGTCGACACCATGCTGTCGGCCGCGCTATATATGTTAGCCCTGCCGCCCGACCGACCTCTAATCGAGGCGGAGATAGCTTCAGATCGTGCTGTTGGATGCCACCGGCTGGCAGGTGCAGCGCTGGGCATTAGCATCATGCGCCCTGGCTCGCTGCTGGTCGAGCCTGGACGGCGTGTGGCTCAAGACGTCGGCGGTGTCGTGTCGACCTGGCCGTCCTTGACCGGCAGCGTGGCGCCAGGGCGAAACGAGGTTCGCGCCACTCCGTCCTTGCCATTCAGGCGGTAACTCACGTCGTAGCCAACAAACTTCTTCGACTTCTCTTGCACCGTCTTGCAGCGCTGCTCGGCAGTCGTGACAACGTCACCTTGCTGCATGTTCTTCTGCACCTGGTTGCCGGCGTAGCCGCCTGCCGCGGCGCCGGCCACGGTGGCCACTTTCTTGCCGGTGCCACCGCCGATCTGGTGACCGAGCACGCCGCCGAGCAGCGCGCCACCCACACTGCCGAGCAGGCGGTTCTCGTCCTTGACAGGCGCCTGGTGACGCACCTGCACCGTCTTACACTGTTCGCGCGGCGTCGTCACGGTTTCCGTGACCTCCTTGACGCCCACCACCTCGGCGAGTTTGGGCTGCGACAGCTTCTGGTAACCCGTGACAGCACCCGCGCCCAGAATCGCCATTGCAATGCCGCCAACCGCGATACCTTTGATCATCGATTTATCCATGGGTTGCTCCTGTAATAGCCCGCGTCGATTGTCGCGCCCGCCGGCCGACTGCGTGGCAGAAGGGGCCGGGATCTGGTGTAAGAAATCGCGACATGTGCGTCGCTTCGGTGTCGGACGTAGCCAGAGCCAGGGATTGGAGGTGCCGCCCTGGCGGCAGCGCAGCCTCAGGAAGCCGCTGTCCAGAATGCCGCAATCGAGGAAGGCGTCGAACCCGTCCCTGATGAACCGCGGCAGCTCCCATTCGGTGCTGGCGTTGTATGCAGGATGATGCGGCCGCAAGCTGCTGCCACTAGGCGGTATAGCGTCGTCTGCTCAGGGCGGTGGCGTTCGTAGTGACGAGGGGCGTTATAGGGCGCCCGCTGGGGCTGCCGGCCGATGGCTTGTACGCGAGGCTCCCGATGTGGTGAGCCCGCACCGCCTCAAACCGTGCGCTAAGCCTCAATCGCCATGAGTGCTGCCAGCCGATGTGTTCTCTCCGTTGCGGCGCCTCCTGCGAGTTACTGCGGGGGTTTCCGACCGGCAGCTTCAGAGCGGCGAGTTCCGGGCAGCGGATGTCAACTCAGGGTCGACATGAGACTGTTGCTGCGCGCAAAAGCGGTTGTTCGAAGTGGGACGCGACGAGCCGCGCACTTGAGCGACCGGTTGCGAGGGTGAAGCGGCCGTTCAGGACAGGCGGCGTGCAATGACCGGTGTTGGTGGTTGCTGCTGCTCTGGCCTGGACCATGAATGACTCAGATCAGCTTGCAGCAGTTGTCTGCGCAAGCCCTCTAAGAACTGCTTCTGGTCGAACGCAGCCGGTCACGGCCAGCAGCCTGGAGATCGACAAGCGGCCCAATTGGTCGACTCGGCCGCAATCCGCAGCAGGCGCTGCACCACCTGTCGTCAAAGCTCAAACACCTTGTACCGATCACTTTGGTGCTATGCGGAGTTCACAGCGAATGATGTCTTTGACAAACCGCTTCAGAGGAGAAGCCCGAGGAGAAGTCCGTCACGAACCCAAGTTCAGTGACGTGCAAAACAAAAGCCCAGTGACGTTCCGCATGGGGTGACCAGACCGGACCGCAATGACGCACGGCGCAAGCGCTGCTGCGGGATCAAGGCGTCAGCTGAAGCGCAGCGTCACCACGCCCGCAACGACCAGGGCGGTGCCGGCGGCGCGCGCCCAGCCGAAGCGTTCGCCCAGTATCCAGGTGCCTATCAGGGCGGCAAAGATCACCGAGGCTTCGCGCAGCGCGGCGACCAGCGCCACCGGCGCGTGCAGCATGGCCCACAGTGCAATGCCGTAGCTGCCCAGAGAAGCCGCGGTACCCACAAGTGCCAGCGGCGCGCGCGCGCGCATGTAGCGCAGGGCCTCGCCGCGTCGCGGGCCCGCACGCCACAGCACCAGCGCCATGTACGGCAGGCCGTCAAACAGGAACAGCGCGGCAACGTAGGAAAACGCATTGCCCGCGGCGCGCACGCCCATGCCGTCGATCACCGTGTAGCAGGCAATGATGCAGGCGTTGGCCAGCGCAAAGCCCAGTGCCTTGCGGCGGTGGCCGGGGTTGTCCTGGCCGGCGCGCGCCAGTCCCACGAGCAGCACCCCCGCCGACAGCACGATCACGCCCAGCCAGGCGGCGCCCGAGAGCTGTTCGTCCATCAGCAGCACGCTCACCAGTGCCACCAGCAGGGGCGCGGATCCGCGCATGATGGGGTAGGTCAGGCCCAGATCGCCGTAGCGATAGGCGCCCGCCAGCGCCGCGTAGTAGGCAATGTGGATCAGGCACGAGGCCGCGATGAAGGGCCAGGCCGCGACCGGCGGCAGGCCGAACCAGAGCACGGCGGGAAGCGCGAAGCACAGGCCCAGGCTGTGGATCAGCGCGGTGTCCAGCGACTTGTCGCCACCCGACTTGATGAGGGCGTTCCAGCCGGCGTGCAGCAGTGCGGCAAACAGCAGTGCCAGAACCAGGAAGACGCTCAGGTTCATGGCCGTGCCGGGCCCCGGCCCGCATCGAGCTGGCAGCGGGCGGCAATCGCCAGATAGTGGTCCAGGCCGGGCGTGGGCAAGTCTCTGACCTTGGCGCGGTCGTCCCACAGCCGCAGCCGCACGGCGTCCTGCGCGTGCGGCCTGGCAATGAACTCCTGCGCCTGGGCCGGCGAGAACACGCCGCCCTGCAGCGCCAGGCTGCGCCGGGAATCGGCCGACAGCGCGGCCTCGTAGTGCGCGCGCGTCGCGCAGAGATAGCGCTTGGCGTCCACATGCCAGCGTATGGCGTCCAGCACTCTTTGGGCAAACAGCCCGCGCAGAAAGGGCAGGGCGCTGAACTGGTGCAGATCGTCCATGCCGCGCGCCGTCGGCGTCTCGCCGTGGTCGTGCAGCAGGTGTCCGAGGTCATGCAGCAGCGCTGCCGTGATGAGCTGGGCGTCCGCCCCCGACTGCTCGGCAAACCACGCGGTCTGCAGCGCATGCTCGGTCTGGGTCACGGGCTCGCCGCTGTACTGCGTGGCGCCGTGGCGCGCAAACAGCGCAGCGATGTCGTCCAGGCGCAGGGCCATGCTCAGACCTCGGCGGTGGCGCGCAGCACGCGCTTGCGCACGGGCGCGGGCGCGGCGGCAGCGTCCGGCTGCGCGCTGTAGTTGAGCAGTGTGCGTTCGCGGCTGTTCATCACATGCTCGAACATGGCTCGGCCCGCGGCCTCGGCGTCGCGCGCGGCAATCGCCTTGACGATCTGCCGGTGCTCGCGCGTGTAGACCACCATGGATTCCACCGTGAGGTTCTTGCGCCGTATCAGCGACAGCTCCTTGATCAGCCGGCGGTAGGTGGCGGCGAACTTGGCGTTTCCGGCAAGCTGCAGCAGGCGGTCGTGGAATTCGAGGTTGAAGCGGTGGTAGCTCTGGGCATCGCCGGTCTTGGCGGCGGCGTCCAGGGCGTCGACCAGCTGGCGCAAGCCCTTGGCCTGGGCCGCGGTGCAGGTCTGGGCAAGCTTGCGGCCGATATACATCTCCATCACGGCGCGCAGCTCGAAGATTTCCAGCGCTTCATCCAGGGCAATGGCGCGCACGAAAACCCCGCGGTTCTTTTCGCTGCGCACCAGGCCGGCCTCGTCGAGCATGCGAAAGGCTTCGCGCACCGGCCCGCGCGATACGCCCAGCTGCGTGGCAATGGTCGACTCCGTCAGCTTGGCGCCGGGCTGCAGCTCGCCGGCCAGGATCATGCGCTCGACTTCGTTGTGCACCAAACCGGAGAGCGAATTGCCCTGCAGTTGTGCAATGGCGTCGTTGATGGAGCTGGAAACGGTCATGGGCTGTCTCTCAAGAATCAAGTTTTGTAGATTGTCTACGATCTACAACAAACAATCTACAAATCATGGCCTGCATTTTGCTTGAGAAAAATGTCACAGGGATGACATGTGCGCCAGCCAAAGTTCGATGCGTTCAACACTTGGAGCAGCCCCATGAAATATGCAGCCCGGCAGATCCTCGCCGTCACTTTCGCCGTCATGCTTGCCGCGCCGGCTTTCGCGCAAAAGCAGCAACTGGTGGTCTATACGGCGCTGGAAACCGACCAGCTCAAGGCCTATCAGGAGGCCTTCGTGGCCTCCCATCCCGACATCGAGATCAAGTGGGTGCGCGACTCCACCGGCGTGATCACCGCCAAGCTGCTGGCCGAGAAGGCCAACCCCCAGGCCGATGTCGTCATGGGCGTGGCCGCCACCAGCCTGGCGCTGTTTGACCGCAATGGCATGCTCGAGCCCTATGCGCCGCTGAACATCGACGCCATCATGCCGGCCTACCGCGACAAGAAGAATCCGCCGGCCTGGTTCGGCATGAACGTCTTTGGCGCCACGGTGTGCTTCAACACCGTCGAGGCCAAGAAGCGCAACATCGCCATTCCCACCACCTGGAAGGATCTGACCAAGCCCGAGTTCAAGGGCCAGGTGGTGATGCCCAACCCGGCCTCGTCGGGCACGGGCTATCTCGACGTGGTTTCCTGGCTGCAGCTGTGGGGCGACGAAGGCGGCAAGGGCGGCGGCTGGAAGTACATGGATGCGCTGCACCAGAACATCGCGCAGTACACCCACTCCGGCTCCAAGCCCTGCAACATGGCGGCGGCCGGCGAATACGTGGCCGGCATCTCGTTTGAATACCGCGGCCACACCAACAAGGCCAAGGGCGCGCCCATCGAGCTCGTGTTTCCCAAGGAAGGCCTGGGCTGGGACCTCGAGGGTTTCGCCATCTACAAGGGCACGAAGAAGCTGGAAGCCGCCAGGAAGCTCGCCAACTGGGCTTCGTCCAAGGACGCGATGCGCCTTTACGGCAAGAACTTCGCCATCACCGCCCAGCCCGGCATCGCGCCCAAGCTTGCCGGCATTCCGGACGACTACGAGTCGCGCCTGATCAAGCTTGATTTCGACAAGGCCGCGGCCAGCCGCGATGCGACCCTGGCCGAGTGGTCCAGGCGCTACGACAGCAAGAGCGAAGCCAAGAAGTAAGCACCATGGACGACTCCTACCTCGCGCTGCGCGGCATCCACAAGCGCTTTGGCGCGTTCACCGCGCTGCAAGGCATCGATCTGAACATCCGCAAGGGGGAGTTTGTCTGCTTTCTCGGGCCCTCGGGCTGCGGCAAGACCACGCTGCTGCGCATCATTGCCGGGCTGGAGACCCAGACCTCGGGCAGCATCGTGCAGGGCGGGTTCGACATTTCCACCGCGCCCGCGGGCGAGCGCGACTACGGCATCATGTTCCAGTCGTATGCGCTGTTTCCCAACCTGAGCGTGGCGCAGAACGTGGGCTACGGGCTGGTCAACGGGCGGCAGTCGCGCGCTTCCATCGCGTCGCGGGTCGATGAACTGCTGCATCTGGTGGGCCTGGGCGCCAGCGGCGGCAAATACCCGGCGCAGCTGTCCGGCGGCCAGCAGCAGCGCATTGCGCTGGCGCGGGCGCTGGCCACTTCGCCCGGCCTGCTGCTGCTTGACGAGCCGCTGTCGGCGCTGGACGCCACCGTGCGCGGCCACCTGCGCAACGAGCTGCGCTCGCTGCAGCGCCGCCTGGGCGTGACCACCATCATGGTGACTCACGACCAGGAGGAGGCGCTGTCGGTGGCCGATCGCATCGTGGTGATGAACCACGGGGTGATCGAGCAGGTGGGCACGCCGCTGCAGGTGTACCGCGAGCCGGCTTCGCCCTTTGTCGCCGACTTCGTCGGCAAGGTCAATCGCCTGCAGGCCGTGGCCGAAGGCAAGCACTGGTTTCGCTGCGGCGACAAGCGCCTGCACTGCACTTCCGAAGCCGGCGCCGACTTCCTGCCGGGCAGCGCGGTATCGCTGTACCTGCGGCCCGAGGACCGGGTGGTGGGCGGCATTGCCCTGGACGACCCGCTGCGTTGCGCGGGCACGGTGCGCCATATCGAGTTTCTGGGCGGCAACTGCCTGGCCGAGGTGGATGTCGAGGGCCTGGCGGGTCAGCCCCTGCAATTGCAGTATTCGCTCAACCAGATGGATGAATTCGGCGTGCGCGAAGGCGCGCGCGTGAGCTTCGCGCTGCGCGCCGACCGGCTGCGCGTCTTTCCCGCGGGAGCGGGCGCATGAACGCCGCGGCGGCGGCCGGGCGCTTGGCGCCCCTGCGCCAGCGGGTGCACTGGAACGACCGCGTGGGTGACCTGGGCCTGCTGGGCGTGGTGCTGCTGCTGGGCGTCGGCCTGGTGGCGCCGCTGCTGCTGATCCTGTCCAAGGCGCTGCAGCAGCCCGAGGGCGCGGCGGTCTCGGCATTCGGCGCCTTTTGTGCCTATCTGGCTTCGCCGGCGCTGCTGACCAGCCTCTGGCAAAGCATCTGGGTCTCGCTGCTGGTGACGGCCATCGTGCTGCCGCTGGCCTTCACCTTTGCCTATGCGCTCACGCGCAGCTGCATGCCGGCCAAGCCCCTGCTGCGCACCGTGATGCTGCTGCCGCTGCTCGCGCCTTCGCTGCTGTCGGCAATCTCGCTGATCTACTGGTTCGGCAACCAGGGCGTGGCCAAGGACTTCTGGCTCGGCCTGGGTTTCCAGGGCATCTACGGCGCACCGGGCATCGTGCTGGCCGAGTGCTTTGCGGTCTTTCCGCATGTGCTGATGATTCTCGTGACGGCCTTGTCGCTGGCCGACGCGCGCCTGTACGAGGCCGCCGATGCGCTGGGCACGGGCAGCGTGCGCAAGTTCCTCACCGTCACGCTGCCGGGCGCCAGGTACGGCCTGATCTCCGCCGGCCTGGTGTGCTTCACGCTGGTGATCACCGACTTCGGCATTCCCAAGGTGGTGGGCGGCAATTTCAATGTGCTGGCCACCGATGTCTTCAAGCTGGTCATAGGCCAGCACGATTTCCAGCGCGGCGCGGTGGTGGCGCTGCTGCTGCTGGCGCCCGCCGTGCTGACTTTCGCCATTGACTGGTGGGTGCAGCGCAAGCAGACCGCGACGCTCACGGCGCGCGCCGTGGCGCTGGTGCCCAGGCCGTCGCGCGGCTTCGACGCTGCCATGACGCTTTACTGCCTGCTGATTGTCGGTCTGGTGCTGGCGATGTTCGGCATGGCGGTGTTTGCCTCGTTTGCCACGCTGTGGCCCTACAATCTGGCGCCCAGCCTGAACCACTACGTCTCTGGCCTGGTCGATGCCGAGCTGGGCCAGGCGCTGATCAACAGCCTGAAGCTCGCGGCCAGCACGGCGGTGATAGGCACGCTGGTGGTGTTTGTCGGCGCCTATCTGCTGGAGAAGACACGCGGCCTGGACATGCTGCGGCCCGTGGTGCGGTTGATGGCAATGCTGCCCATGGCCGTGCCCGGACTGGTGCTGGGCCTGGGCTACATCTTCTTCTTCAACGCGCCGGGCAACCCGCTGGGCGGGCTGTACCAGACGCTGCCGCTGATGGTGCTGTGCACCGTGGTGCATTTCTACACCACCGGCCATCTGACCGTCGTCACGGCGCTCAAGGCGCTTGATGCCGAGTTCGAGGCGGTGTCTGCCTCGCTCAAGGTGCCGCTGTACAAGACGTTCTGGCGCGTCACGCTGCCGATCTGCCTGCCGGTGCTGCTCGATGTCTCGCGCTACTTCTTCATCAGCGCGATGACCACCATCTCGGCCGTGGTCTTCCTGTACTCGCCCGACACCAAGCTGGCGTCGGTGGCCATTCTCAATCTGGACGAGGCCGGCGAGACCGGCCAGGCCGCGGCCATGGCGGTGCTGATTGCCGCGACCTCGGGCGTGGTCACGCTGCTTTACCTGGCCGCGGGCAGGCTGGTCGATCGCCGCACCCAGGTCTGGCGGGCGCCGGCGCGATGAGCCGGCTGGCGTATTTCCTTTTCCCTACCGAAGCCATGAATTCCCCTGACACATTTGATCTGATCGTGGTCGGCGCCGGCATTGTCGGCCTGGCCCATGCCTATACGGCCGCCCGGCGCGGCCTCAAGGTCTGCGTGGTCGAGCGCGACGCGGCCTGCGTGGGCGCCTCGATACGCAACTTCGGCTTCATCACCGTGACCGGCCAGGGCGCGGGCGACACCTGGCGGCGCGCGCGCCGGGCGCGCGAGATCTGGGGCGAAGTCGCGCCCCAGGCGGGCATTGAAGCGCTGCACCATGGCCTGTACCTCACGGCCTTTCGCCCCCAGGCGCTCAAGGTGCTCGAGGAGTTCATGGCCACCGAGATGGGCCAGGACTGCGAACTGCTTGATGTGCACGCAGCCGCGCGGCGCGCGCCGGTGCTGCAGCTTGACGGCGCCCAGGGCGTGCTCTACAGCCCGCACGAGATGCGCGTGGAGTCGCGCACGGCCATCGGCCTGCTGGCGCAATGGCTGGCCCGGGCGCATGGCGTGGCGTTTCGCTTTGGCGAGGCGGTGCTTGAAGTCGCCACGCCGCGCGTGCGCACCGCGCGCAGCCTGCTGCATGCCGAGCGCGTGGTCGTCTGCACCAATACCGACCTCAACGGCCTGTTTGCCGAGCGCCTTGCGCCGCACCAGCTGCGGCTGTGCCAGCTGCACATGCTGCGCGTGATGCCCGAGCCGGGTTTCAAGCTGCCGGGCTCGGTCATGGCCGACCTGAGTCTGGTGCGCTACCACGGCTACAGCAAGCTGCCCGCGGCCGCGGCGCTGCTGGCGCAATTGCAGCAGGAAGAGGCCCAGGCGCTGGACAACGGCATCCATCTGATCGTGGTGCAAAGCGCCGACGGCTCGCTGGTCGTCGGCGATTCCCACCACTACAGCGCCGCGCCCGAACCGTTTGCCGACCAGCGTGTGGAAGAGCTCATCCTGCGGCATCTGCATGACACGCTCAAGCTCAAGACGGCCAGCGTCACCGAGCGCTGGGTCGGCATCTATCCATCGTCGGCCAGCACCGACTGCCTGATCGACAAGCCTGACGACGCCACGCGACTGGTGCTGGTCACCAGCGGCACCGGCGCCAGCACCGCCTTTGGCATTGCCGAAGACACCTTTGGCGATTGGTAAGCCATCGCTTTGAACGGAATCAAAATGAGCAGCAAGCAACCCTCCCGTACCGAACTGTCGGCCGTCGTCTTTGACTGGGCGGGCACGATTCTCGACTTCGGCTCCTGCGCGCCCATGGGGGCTTTCGTGCGGCTTTTCGCGCAGTTCGGCATGCAGATCAGCATAGAGCAGGCGCGCGGCCCCATGGGCGTGGCCAAGTGGGACCATATCAAGGCGCTGAGCCTGCTGCCCGAGGTCGCCGCGCAGTGGCAGCGCATCAACGGCCGGGCCTTCACCGATGCCGACATCGATCACCTCTACGAGGTGTTCACGCCGATGAACGCCGCGGTGGTGGGCGATTTCGCGGACTTCATTCCGGGGGCGCTGCAGACCGTAGCCGCCCTGCGCGCGCGCGGCCTGAAGATAGGCTCGACCACGGGCTACAACCGGCCGATCATGGACATCGTCTCGCCGCTTGCCGCCGCGGCGGGCTACCTGCCCGACAACCTGGTGTGCGCCGGCGATCTGAGCGCGGGACGGCCCGCGCCGCTGATGATGTACCGCTGCTTTGCCGAGCTGGGCGTGTGGTGGCCGGCAACGGTGGTCAAGGTCGACGACACCGACGTGGGCATACTCGAAGGCCGCAACGCCGGCAGCTGGAGCGTGGGCGTGTCGGTGAGCGGCAATGCCGTGGGACTGCCGCTGAACGAATGGAATGCGCTCTCTGCGGCCGAGCAGCAGGCGCGCCGCGAAGCCGGCGCCGCCAAGCTGCGCGCTGCGGGAGCGCACTATGTGATTGATTCGGTGGCCGAGCTGCTGCCGGTGCTTGACGACATCGCCGAAAAACTGGCGCAGGGCATCAGGCCCTGAGCCATGGGGCCGGCCGGCGTCAGTCCAGGCCCGCGGGCAGACGCGCGTTCCAGTCGGTCGCCTGCTCGCAGGCCCAGCCTATGCGCAGCGCCAGGTCTTCCTGCTGGCCGCGGCAGACGATCTGCAGCGAGGTCGGCAGGCCTTGCGCATCAAAGCCGTTGGGCAGCGACAGCCCGCACAGATCCAGATAGTTGCCAAAGCGCGTGTAATGCGCCGGCGCCTTGGTCTGGTCGACCGCGGTCAGCGGCAAAGCCGTGGTCATGGTGCTGGGCGTGAGCAGGGCATCGATGCCGTCCATGGCCAGCGCGAACTGCTGCTTCATCACGCTGCGCTGCTGCATGGCTTCGAGATAGGCGCGCGCGCTGATGTCGCGGCCGGCCGCGATGCGCGGGCGCACATCGGGGTCCAGCGGCGCGGCCGGCGCGTCGATCAGCGCATGGTAGAGCGCATAGCTTTCGGCGGCCATGATGCGCATGTTGAAGGCCGCCACGTCCTCGAAGCGAAACGGCAGCTCCAGCGTCACGATCTCGGCGCCCAGCGACTGCAGCACGCGCAGCGATTCGTCATAGGCGGCAAGCACCTCGGCCGACGCATAGCTGCGCTCGCTGTCGGGCATGCGCGCCAGCCGCAGGCCGCGAATGCCGCGCTTGAGCGCGGCCAGGGGATCGACATAGGAAAGCCCGGTTGTCAGCGGATCGAGCGGGTCCCGGCCCTGCATCGCGGCATACAGCAAGGCCACATCTTCGACGCAGCGCGCCATGGGGCCGGGGGTGTCGAGCGTGGGGCTCAGCGGCTGTATGCCGTGGCCGCTGATGCGCCCTATGGTGGTCTTCAGGCCGGTGATGCCGCACCACGAGGCCGGCATGCGTATCGAGCCGCCGGTGTCCGTGCCCACGGCCCAGGGCACGAGGCGCCCGGCGACGGCCACGGCCGAGCCGCTGCTCGAGCCGCCGGGCGTGCGCTGCAGGTGCATGTCCCAGGGGTTCCAGGGCGTGCCGCGCAGCGTGTTGGTGCCCCAGCCGCCCATGGCGAATTCCACGGTATGCGTCTTGCCCAGCACAATCACGCCTTGCGCGATCAGCTTGCGCGCCAGCGTGGCGCTGCGCGTGGCCAGGCGGTCCTTGAAGGCCTGGCTGCCGCCGGTGAAGACCTGGCCCTTGATTTCTATCAGGTCCTTGAGCGCAATCGGAATGCCGTGCAGCGGCCCGACCGCATGGCCGGCGCGGATCGCGGCTTCGGCCGCCTGCGCCGCCAGGCGGGCGTCGTCGGCATGGACGGCGACAAAGGCCTGCAGTTGCGGTTCGTTCCGCGCAATGCCCTGCAGGCAGGAATCCACCAGTTCGAGCGGCGAGATCTCGCGCTGCGCAATCATGCGCGACAGCTGGTGCACGGGCAGGCCCGCAAGTTGCGTCTGGCTCATGCGCTGACCCCTTCCATCTGGAAGCCGTGGCCTTGCAGCGCAGCCGCGAGCGCGCTTTCCTGCGCGCCGGACAGCGCCGTCAGCGGCGGGCGCAGCGTGCGCCATGAATCGACGCCGCTGAAGCGCGCGACCGCGGTCTTCATGGCGGGAATCATATTGTGCTGCTGGAAGATGGCGCGCGTGGCGTCCAGCGCGGCCTGCCGGGCATCGGCGCCTTCTTCGCGCCAGCTGTTGAACAGCGCCACCATGGGCGCCGGGTTGACATTGCCCGTGGCGGTGATGCAGCCCGCGCCGCCGGCGCGCAGCGTGCGCAGCAAAAACACTTCGCTGCCGGCAAACACATCGAAGCCCTGCGCGCCGAATTCGCGCTGCACGGCCTCGGTATTGCTCCAGTCGCCCGAGCTGTCCTTGATGCCGGCAATCGTGCCGGGATAGGCCTTGAGCAGGCGCTCTATCAGCGCCAGGCTGATGGCCACCTGGGCCACGGGCGGGATGTGGTACAGATAAACGCGCAGCCGGCTGTCGCCCACGCGCTCTATCACTTCGGCGTAGCTGCGAAACAGCCCGTCGTCGGAGACGCCCTTGTAGTAGAACGGCGGCAGCATCAGCACGCCGCCCACGCCCGCGGCCGTGGCGTGGCGCGTGAGCTCCACCGTGTCGCTCAGCGCGCAGCAGCCGGTGCCGGGCAGCAGACGCGCGGGCGGCGCACCGGATTCCAGCAGGGCGTCAAGCAGCTGCTTGCGTTCACCGACCGACAGCGAGTTGGCCTCCGAGTTCGTGCCGAACACCGCCAGTCCCACATCCTGGCCCAGCAGCCATTGGCAATGGCGCACGAACTCGGCGCTGTCGGGCGAAAGATCGGCCTTGAATGGCGTCAGAACAGGCGAATAGATGCCTTGAAGATGGTGAGAGGTGGCCATGCTTTGTCTCCTGGTGAAGATGGAAATGCGGCGCGCGAGCGCCGCCACGCGGATCGGGCAATCCACGTGGAGAAAACGAAAAAACCGGGTGGGCGCCGAGCGCCGCGGCTAGCTGTGCCCCAGCACGGGGCGCGGCTCGTAGCCGCTGTCGAGCTGCGCGACTTCCTGGGGCGTGAGCGTCACCGAAGTGGCGCGCACCGCCTCCTCGATCTGCTCGGGCTTGCTGGCTCCGGCAATCGGCGAGGTCACGCCCTTGTGCAGCAGCCAGGCATAGGCCAGCGTTGCGGCGCTCACGCCTTTTTCAGCCGCCAGCAGATGCAGGCGCGAACGCGTGATGAGATCGGCCTCACGGCCGTAAAAGCGCTGCGTGGTCTGGTCTGCGGCGGCGCGCGCCGAAGTGCCGGGCTTGTCGCCGGACGAGGCGAGAAAGCCCCGCGCCAGCGGGCTCCAGGGCAGCAGCGCCACGCCCAGGTCCTGGCACAGCGGAATCATCTCGCGCTCTTCCTCGCGATAGACCAGGTTGTAGTGGTTTTGCATGCTGATGAAGCGGCTCCAGCCGTTCTCGCGCGCGGTCTGCTGGATCCTGGCGAACTGCCAGGCCCACATGCTGCTTGCTCCCAGATAGCGCACCTTGCCGGCCTTGACCACGTCGTGCAGGGCTTCAAGCGATTCCTCCAGCGGCGTGTTCGGGTCGAAGCGGTGAATCTGGTAGAGATCGATATAGTCCACGCCCAGGCGCTGCAGCGATGCATCGACCGCATGCAGTATGCGCTTGCGGCCCAGGCCGTCCTTGTTGGGGCGGCGGCGAAAATCGGCGGCCGCATCGCCCTCGAAAGCCATGTCGACCGGGTTGAACACCTTGGTGGCAATCACCGCCTCCTCGCGCCGGCTGCCCGGGAAGAACTGCGCGAGCAGCTTGCCCGTGACCACCTCGCATTCGCCGCCCGAGTAGGTATCGGCGGTGTCGAAGAAGTTGATTCCCAGCTCCACGGCCTGGCGAAACAGCGGGCGCGAGCCCTGCTCATCGAGAATCCACGAGCGCCACGCGGGCGAGCCGAAATTCAGCGTGCCCAGGCAGATCCTGGACACCTCGAGTCCGCAATTGCCGAGATGGACGTATTGCATGCAGGCCTTTCGTTGCAATCGTGCTTACTGCGGCTCCACGCCCGCAGCCTTGAGAATCGCGCCATAGTTGGCCGAGTCCTTGCGCATCATCTCCGCCATGTCCTGCGGCGTGCCGCCAATCGGGTCCAGGCTGAACTCGGCGAACTTCCTGCCCATCTCGCCCTTGAGGGCCTTGTTGAGTTCGGAATTGAGCCGCGCGATGATGGCCGGCGGCGTGCCGGCCGGCGCTGTCAGGCCAATCCAGGTGATCGAGTCGAAGCCGGGCACGCCGGACTCGGCCACGGTGGGCAGGTCGGGCACCAGCGGCGAGCGCGTGGCGCTGGTGATGGCGACTGCGCGCAGCTTGCCGTTGCGCTCCTTGGCGTAGGGCAGGGCGGTGGGCGAAGTCTCGAACATCACCTGGATCTGCCCGCCCAGCAGATCGTTCATTGCGGGCGCGCCGCCCTTGTAGGGCACATGCAGCATGTCGAGTCCGGCGGCCGAAGTGAACTGGCGCGCGGCAATGTCCTGGCCCGTGCCTATGCCGGCGTTGCCGATGTTGATCTTGCCGGGCTGCGACTTCGCCAGCTTGATCAGGTCCTGCACGCTGTTGACCGGCACCGAGGGGTGAACCAGCAGGATGTTGGGCTGATTGACCAGGCGGATCACCGGCGTCAAATCCTTTTGCGCATCGAAGCCCGGGCGTTTGTAGAGGAACTGGTTGGCGGTGATCACGCCCGAGCTGCTGACGAACAGCGTCTGGCCGTCGGGCTTGGCGTTGGCCACCGCGGTGGCACCGATATTGCCCGAGGCTCCGGGGCGGTTGTCCACCACGAAGGTCTGACCCAGGGCGTCACCGAGCTGCTTGCCTATGCTGCGCGCCACCATGTCCACGCTGCCGCCCGGCGGGAAGGGCACGACCAGCGTCACCGGTCCCTTGGGATAGGCCGGCTGCGCGCCCGCCATTGCGGCAACGCTGAGCAATGACAACGCCAGCAGGCTGCGGCGGCAGAGGTTCCTGGCGCAAGGGGAGTGAAATGACGACACGGTGGAGCTCCTGAGGGTGGATGGGAAAATCGGTCTGCTGTGGAACGCCTGCTGGCCGGTGCGCTATGCCGCGCTCTTGGCCGCCAGAATGGCTTTTTCAATCACCTGGGTCGATCCCATGATGTCGGGGTATTTCTCTCCTGCGTCTATGCGCGCCAGCGTCTTCTTTTCGTCGCGCATCATCTGCAGCGCGCGCGTGGCGCTGGCCTGGATGTCGGCGGCGGGCAGCACCAGGATGCCGTTCTCGTCCGCGAGGATGGCGTCGCCGGCAACGACGGCCACACCACCGCAACTTACGTGCCCGCAGAACTCGCCGCCCAGGCCCAGGGTCTTGACGGTGACGGCCGAGGTGCCGCGCGACCAGACCGGTACGCCGTACTGGCGCAGCTCGGCCAGATCGGTCACCAGGCCGTCAACGATGATTCCCACCACGCCCGCGGCGCGCGCCGCATAGGCCACGGCGCCGCCCAGCGCGGCAATCGACTCGTCGCCGCAGCGGTCTATGACCAGGAAGTCGCCGGGGCGGGCCTGGCCGACCGCGTAGTGCACCATGGCGCCGTCCATGGCGGGCGCGCAGACGGTCACGGCGGTGCCGGCCACGCGGCGGTCCTGGAAATGCGCCTTGATCGCCGGGCTGACGAAGCCGGTGTGGCGAAAGTGGCCGATGACAGCGGGCTCGGCCTGCACCAGCAACGAAAGCAACTCGGGGTCCACGGGCTGGGGCAGGGCATTGAGTACGTACATGGCTTGCAAAGAAAATTGAATGAGCCACCAATCTATCAGCGCGTGTTGTGCAAGAAAAACGCCTTATTTGAGCAATAGTTGATAAGATTTCTGAATCATGCGGTCAACCCTGAGACAAATCGAAGCCTTCTTCTGGGCCGCCAAGCTGGGAAGCATCCATGCCGCGGCCGAGCACCTGAATTTCAGCCAGCCGGCGATTTCAAGTCGCATCAAGGAGCTTGAAGCGGCGCTGAACATGCAGCTTTTCACGCGGCAGAATCAGCGCGTGCAGCTCACGCACGAGGGCCGCGATGCGGTGACGCTGGCCGAAAGGGTGTTGGCCGCGGCCCAGGATTTCGAGCGCATGGGCCGGCTGGGCCCGCCGCTGGAAGGCGTGCTGCGCCTGGGCTCGGACGAGTCCACGGCCATGGTGGCGCTGTCGGAAATCCTGCGCCAGTTGAAGCGCCGGCATCCGCGGCTGGTGGTGGAAATCACCATCGATGTCGGCAGCGTGCTGCGCGAGAAGCTGCGCAAGCGCGAAATCGATGTGGCGCTGCACACCTATTCCGGCTCCGCCGCGCATGTGGTCGACCAGCTGCTCGGCTGGGTGGATTTCGCCTGGATTGCGGCCAGTGAAATGGCGCTGCCGGACGCGCCGTTCACGCCAAAAATCGCCGCCCAATGGCCCTTGGTGACCAACTCGCCACCCTCGACGCTGAACTCCATCGTGCACCAGTGGCTGCGCAGCGCCAACGTCGAGTTCGAAGGCATCAACTCCTGCAATTCACTGTCGCTGATGCTGCGCCTGGTGCGCGAAGGCCATGCCATCGCGGTCTTGCCCCTGCCGGTGCTGCGCGAGCACCTGGCCAGCGGCGAGCTGCGCTGCCTGCCGGCGTCGCCGCCTATTCCCAACATTGCCTATTACGCCTCCTACGTGGCGGGCGAAGCCGACCCGGGCACGGCCATCGTGGTGGAAACCGCCAGGAACGTGCTGATCGACAAGCGCTTTTTCGTGCGCCTGCCGGACGGGGAGCTGCTGCCGCCGATTTGAGCGGCGGCAAGCAGCGGCTGGCGTGCCGCCTGCAACTTTCATCGTTTGGTGGAGGCGGCGCAACTCTCGGCCAGGGGCGCGCCGCCCGGGAGTTCATCGCGCCGCGACTTGCCCGTGCCGCAGCCGCGATTCGATCGTCACCACACTTTCGCGCAGCGCCGGGCTAGCGCCGTGACTGCCAGGTCGTGACCGCGACCATCAGCGTGGTGGTCATCAGAATGGTCACCACGCTCATTGCCATCCCCTGGCCCACCGAGCCCTGCTCGAACTGGCGCCAGATGAACAGCGAGGTGGTCTGGATTCCCGTGGGCGCGAGCAGCAGCGAGGCCACGAGTTCGCGCGAAGCCACGGCAAACACCAGCAGCATGGACGCCAGCAGACTGGGCAGCATCAGCGGCAGCAGCACGCGCGCCAGCATCTGCAGCAGGCTTGCGCCGTGCACGCGCGCTGCGGCTTCCATGTTGTCGCCTATCTGGGACAGCGCGGCTGTCGCGTAGCGCACCGGATAGGGAATCAGCAGGCAGCAGTAGGCCAGCAGCAGGATGATCCAGCTGTTGTACGGCGTTGCCGGCCAGAACGGCTGGTTCCAGGCAAGTATCAGGCCCACGGCAACGACAATGCCGGGCAGGGTATTGGGCATGATGGACAGCGCATCCAGCAGCACGCGCGCGCGCATCGAGGTCTTGACCACGCAGTAGGCAACCAGCAGGCCCAGCACGCCCGTGACCAGCGCCGTGCCCAGGCCCAGCGCGGCGCTGGTGGCCAGCGCCCGCAAGGCGGTTTCACCGCTGGAGAAGATTGCCGTGAAATGGCCAAACGAGAAGTTGTCCGGCGCCAGTCCGCCCGAGAGCGTTTTGGAACAGGCGGTGACAATGATGGCCGCCAGCGGAGTCACTGTGGCGACCAGGGCCACGCCCGCGAACCAGGCCGTGACCGGCCATTGCCAGGCGCCCAGCGGGCGCAGCGTGGTGTCGCCCGGCTTGCCGGTGGTGGTCTCGAACACCTGCCGGCCCAGCAGGCGCCGCTGCAGCCAGAACGCCAGCATCGCCAGCAGCACCAGCACCACGGACAGCGTCGAGGCGCCGGGCAGATCGATGGGCCAGTCGGAAAAGCGCCGCTCTATGCCCGTGACCAGCACAAAGAAGCCGGCGTTGGCGGCCAGCGCCGCGGGCGTGCCGTACTCCTCGATCGCCATGGCAAACACCAGCAGCAAGCTGGCGGCAATGCCGGGCAGGGCCAGGGGCAGGCTGATGCGGAAAAAGCATTTCCAGGGGCCGGCGCCGCATACGCGCCCCACGTCGGCCAGGCGCGAGCCGGTGCTCGCCAGCGTGCGCGAGACCGCGAAATAGACCACGGGAAAGACGTTGAGCGTCATGACGAACACCACGCCGGGAAACGAGAACAGGAACGGCGCGGCGCGCAGCCCGAGCAGCTGCTCTGCGTAGCCGTTGGGCTGCAGCGTCATGATCCAGCCCAGCGCCGCAATGTAGGGCGGAATCATGAACGGGATCAGGAACAGCAGGTCCCACAGCGCGGCAAACGGCAGCTGGAACAGGCCGCGCACGGCGCCCAGCGGAATGCCGATCAGCGCGCTCAGCAACACCACGCTCGCGCCCAGGCGCAGCGTGTTGAGCGTCAGCTCGATCAGCGCTTCATCGGCAAACAGCGCGCGCAGATGCGACAGCGGTGCGGCCAGCGAGCCGTTGGCCAGATCGGGATAGATGGCCTGCAGCAGCACAAAGGCCAGCGGCAGCGCCACCAGCCCCAGCAGCGCCGCCGTGGTGCCCGCGGCGACGGCCGACGCACCCAGCGCAAGGCGAGGCGTGGCCATCACCGCCGCCCGAACAGGGTGGAGAAGCGGTGCAGCAAGGCGGCGCGCGAGGCGTGGTTCTCATTGCCCTGCGGCTCGGGCAGCAGCTTGATTTCCTTGAGCTTCATGCGCCTGGCGGCGACATCGTCGCGCGCCGCAATCAGATAGGCCTCGGCGACGCGCGCCTGGCCTTCGGGCGACAGCACGAAGTCAATGAACCTGCGCGCATCGTCCAGGGCCTTGGACGACTTGAGCACCATCATCGGCCGCGGCGCGACCACGGTGCCGCTGCTGGGAAAGATCACTTCTATGCTTTCGCCCTTGGCCTGGCTGCCCAGCGCGACGTAATCCACCGCTCCAAACACCGCGGCCTTGGCGCCCTGCAGCACCGGATTCATGGCCTGGGCGTTGGGGCCCGAGATCACCATGCCGTTGGCCTTGAGGCGGGCAAACAGCTCCCAGGCCTTGTCGCTCTGGCGCTTTTGCAGCGCCGACAACAAGTCCAGCGACGCGCCCGACTGCGCGGGGTCGGGCATGGTGACCTTGTCCTTGAACGCGGGCGCGGTCAGGTCGCTCCAGTCGCCGGGGCGCGGCGTGCCGCTCCGGGTGTTCCAGACAATGGACAGCACCGACAGCCCTTGGGCCACATAGTTGGGCTGGCGGTATTGCGGCGCGACCTTGAGGGCATTGGCGCTTTCATGCGCCACGAGCAGGCCGCGGCGGTCCAGGTCCTGGGCGCTGTCCCATGACGCGGAGATCACCACGTCGGCGCGCGGGTTGGTGGCTTCGGCCTGCAGGCGCGCCATGACCTTGCCGGTATCTGCCTGGAACACGTCCACGGCCACGCCGGTCCTGGCCTTGAAATCGGCGGCCAGGGTGTCGATCAACTTGCCCGGGCCGGCGCTGTAGATGGTCAGCGCATGCGCCGCGGGCAGGGTCCATAGCGAGGCCGCGACAAGGGCCAGGGCGCTCAGGGAACGGGTATTTTTCATGGGTGTTGTTTGGGTTCTTGAAAACGGCCGAGAAGGGCGGGCGTCAGGCGGCCTTGGGCAGCCAGCGCAGCACGTCCCAGTCCAGGCACAGGTCAACGACTTCGTCGCTGGCCAGGCGCTGCGGCGTGGTGAAGCGCAAGCCCTTGCAATTGGCGCCGGTCTTCACATGGGTGATGAAGCGGCCATGGCGATAGCGCTGCGAGACGACCTGGGCGCGCAAGGCGGCCTGCGGGTCGCTGCCCAGGCGCAGCGCCTGCTGCGGAATGAACAGGTGCGCGTGCTGAGGGCCGCGCGCCAGCGCATTCGCCGGCACGCGCCAGGCCGGCGGGATTTCCTCGGCATGCAGCACATTGCCCAGCTGCAGGAAGTCTGCAACCAGCGCGCTTTCGGGCGCGTGCATCAGCTGCTCGGGGCTGGACAGCTGCTGTATGCGCCCGGCGTGCATCACGGCCACGCTGTCGGCCAGCGCAAATGCCTCTTCCTGGTCGTGGGTCACATAGACCGCGGTAGTTCCCATGCTGCGCAGCAGCAGGCCGATCTCATGGCACAGGCTTTCACGCAGATCGCGGTCCAGATTCGACAGCGGTTCGTCAAACAGCAGCAGCTGCGGCTCGGCCACGACGGCCCGGGCCAGTGCCACGCGCTGCTGCTGCCCGCCCGACAGGCTGGACGGCTGGCGGTCGGCAAAGCCCTTGAGGCCGACGATTTCCAGCGCGCGCTCCATGCGGCTGGCGCGCTTGTGGCCGGCAACGCCGCGCATCTCCAGCGCAAACGCCACGTTCTTGCCCACCGTCATGTGCGGCCACAGCGCATAGTCCTGGAACACCATGCCCAGGCCGCGCTTTTCCGGCGGCACGAACCGCCCTTCGCCCGCGACCAGTGTCTCGCCCAGCCGTATGCGGCCGTGGCCGTCGGCGACGGGCGTCAGGCCGGCCAGCAGCTTGAGCAGCGTGGTCTTGCCGCAGCCCGAAGGGCCCAGCAGCGCCAGCACCTGGCCGGGCGCAAGCCGCAGGTCGATGCCGTCCAGAACGGTGTGGCTGCCAAAGCGATGCGTCAGTCCTTCAACCAAGATCGCCGTGCCCTGTGCTTGGCCCATGCGCATCAGAACGCGTGGCGGATGCCCGCCATGGTGCCGAACTGGTTCTTGCCTGCGGCGACGTTGGTGCCGAAGCCGTTCACGCCCAGCGTCTGGGCCTGGCTGGCGTTGTCCTTGTTCGCGGCATAGGAGGCAATCAGGTACAGGTCGGTGCGCTTGGACAATGCGTACTTGGCCATCGCGATCACGGAAGTCGGGTCCTGGCTGGAGTTCTTGCGGTCGGTGTGATAGACGGACGCGCTCAGCTGCAGCGGACCCGTGACCTGGTAGCTGCCGCCAATCCAGGCCATGTTGGTGCGCACATCGGCTGCGCCCGCGGCTTCCTGCCTGCGCATCAGGTAGCCGCCCAGCACTTCGGCCTTGCCGAACTTGTAGCGCGCGCCCAACGTCAGGTGCTTGTCGGCGTTGTCCTTGGTGGCCAGCGTCGTGCCCTGCTTCTGGTCATACAGCGCGGCCATGCTGAAGCCTTCGCCGCGGTACTGCGCGCCCAGGCCGTACTGGCGGCCGATCTTGGCGCTGTCGGAAGATTCCTGGCCGTTGTAGTTGGTGCTGTAGTAGGTGGCCATTTCCACGCTGCCGAACTTCTGCGTGTACTTGATGGCGTTGTCCATGCGATCCGAGAAGGCACCGTCATGCACCTTGGCCGACCAGGTCGCGTTGTCCATGGTGTTGTACTTGCTCATCCACTCCAGCATCATGCTGTTCTGGCGCCCCAGGTACAGATTGCCCCATGGGCCCTGCAGGCCGATCAAGGCCTGGCGGCCGAACATGCGCCCGCCCTGCAGCGACGTGCCGGTGTCCAGGCCTATGCCGGCCTCGAGAATGAAAACCGCCTTGAGACCGCTGCCCAGGTCTTCGGCGCCGCGAAATCCCAGGCGCGAACCCGACAGGTTGCCCGAGCTCAGGCGCGTCAGCGAGCGCCCGCCGCCGGCCGCGGCCGAGGCGTTGTTGAGGATTTCCACGCCGTTGTCGGCAATGCCGTAGATGGTGACGTTGGACTGGGCGAAGACCTGACCGGTGAAGGCCATGGAGGCCACGGCGCCAGCGATCATGGCGGCGGTTTTTGCTTGCATTGCAGATATCCCTCGGAGGCTGGATTGTTATATTTGAGAATGAAAAGACAGCGCGGCCGCGATCGCCGGGGAGCCAGCGATGCGCGGGTGGAAGACGCTCTTGTCCTACACCCGGCGGCAAGGGCGAAGGTTAGAAGTCGAATGTTGCGCTACCGTGACACGGGCATAGGTAGTTGCCACAGCCCGAAAGCGCATGGCATGGCGCGAGCTCGAAGAGCGCGATGACGCACCTGCCCATCACCACCTTCAAGGACCACGACCCCATGACCCTCACCCATGCCTACGCAGCCCGCTCTGCGACCACGCCGCTGGCGCCTTTCACCTTTGAACGCCGCACGCCCGAGCAGCGCGATGTGGCCATAGACATACTGCATTGCGGCGTCTGCCACTCCGATCTGCATACCGCCCGCAGCGAATGGGGGCCGGCAACCTATCCCTGCGTTCCCGGCCACGAGATCGTCGGGCGGGTGCGCGCCATTGGCGAAGCGGTCTCCAAGTTCCAGGTCGGCGATATCGTCGGCGTGGGCTGCATGGTCGACAGCTGCCAGCATTGCGCATCGTGCGCCGAGGGCCTGGAGCAGTACTGCGAGAACGGCTTCACGGGCACCTATGACAGCCCCGAGCAGAAGTCGCGCGCGAACACGCTGGGCGGCTACTCCGACCACATCGTGGTGCACGAGAAATTCGTGCTGCGCGTGTCCCATGCCCAGGCCGATCTGGCGGCGGTCGCACCGCTGCTGTGCGCCGGCATCACCACCTACTCGCCGCTGCGCCAGTGGCAGGTCGGTCCGGGCCAGAAGGTCGGCATCGTCGGTCTGGGCGGACTGGGCCACATGGGCGTGAAGATCGCCGCCGCGATGGGCGCGCATGTGGTGCTGTTCACCACCTCGCCGGGCAAGGCCGAGGACGCGCTGCGCCTGGGGGCCAGCGAAGTCGTGGTCTCCAGGGACCCGGCGCAGATGGCCGCGCACAGCAACAGCTTTGACTTCATCCTGAACACCGTCGCGGTCTCCCACAACCTCGACCCCTTTTTGGCCTTGCTCAAGCGCGACGGCACCATGACGCTGGTCGGCGCGCCGGCCACCGCCCATCCCAGCCCCACGGTGTTCAGCCTGATCATGAAGCGCCGCCGCCTCGCAGGATCGCTGATCGGCGGCATTGCCGAAACCCAGGAAATGCTCGATTTCTGCGCCGCGCATGGCATTGTCTCGGACATCGAAGCGATACCGATGGCGCAGATCAACACCGCCTATGAACGCATGCTCAAGAGCGATGTGAAATATCGCTTTGTGGTTGACATGTCGACGCTCAATGCCGCTGGGTGATTTTTAGCCGCTAAAAAAACACGGCCACCCGCCGCCCAGCGGCGGCAAAGAACCAGGCGCAGCCTTATCGCCTGGCATTGGCAAACCAGCTGCCCGACGCCACAGACCAGAAGATGAGCAGGCCATAGGCGGCCATGGCCGCCGCGCCCAGCGCAAAGAAGGCGCTGAGCGAGCCGGTGAAGATCAGCGCCGCCCAGCCCAGGCCGGCATAGACGGCCAGGCGCAGGGCGCCGGCCAGCAGCGGCCATTTCAGGCGCCCCGCGCCCTGCGAGGCAAAATACAGCGCAATGCCCATGGCAAAGAAACCGTAGAACGGGCCCGCGATGCGCAGGTATTGCGCGCCGGTCTCCAGCATGCGCTCGTCGCTGCCGAACAGCCGCAGCCAGGCCTCGGGCCACAGCGCAGCGGTGAGGCCCACGGTCTCGCCGATGGCAAAGGCAATCGCGCCGCCGACCAGCGCGATGCGGCGCGCGCGTTCGGGCTGGCCGGCGCCGAGGTTCGCTCCCACCAGCGCCACCATGGGCGCGCCCAGGCCGAAGGCAATGGGAATCAGCAGGTACTCCAGGCGCGCGGCCGTGGCGTAGCCGGCCAGGGCTGCGGAGCCCGCGTGCGCGCCGACAATGGCGGCGGTGGAGGCAATCAGGCCGTTGGTCAGCAAGGGGTTGATGCAGGCCAGGCCACCCACGGTGAGAATGTTGCGCATGGGCGCCCAGCGCACGGGCCCGGCGCGCAGTTTCGCGGTATTGCGTCCGCTGGCGCAGTACCAGGCCAGCACCAGCGTGCCGAGCGCGTAATAGGCCACCAGCGCCCAGGCGCCGCCCATGACGCCCAGTGCGGGAATCGGCCCCAGGCCGAAGATCAGCACCGGACAGATGGGAATGAGCAGCAGCGCGCCGCCGCAGATCACCGCGCCGGGCACCAGCATGTTGCCCGTGCCGCGCACCACGCTGGCCAGCGCGTTCATGCTCCACATCAGCACCAGCGCGGCAAACACCACATGGCCGTAGTCCCGGGCCACGGCCAGGGCCGCGCCGCGCGCGCCCAGCAGATGAAACAGCGGGCCGCTGAAACCCAGCAGCAGCGCCGTGAAGACCAGGCCCACGCCGGCGCTGAGCACCACCGCATGGCGCGCCAGCGAGTCGGCCAGCGCCGCGTTGCCGGCGCCCAGGGCGCGGGCCACGGCGGCCGAAATGCCGCCGCCCAGCGCGCCCTGCGACATGTTCTGCATCAGCATCAGCACCGGCACGACCACGGCGACGCCGGCCAGCACATCGGTGCCGAGCTTGGCCAGAAACCACATCTCGATCAGACCGGTCGATGCCTGGGCCAGCATCATCAGCATGTTGGGCCAGCTCATGCGCAAAATCGTCGGCAGCACGGGGTCATGCAGCATGGCGCGCACGCGCGGGCTGGCGGGCGGCAAGCGCGGTGCGAGCAGCGGGTCGGCATTCATGGGTAGCTTTCCTGATTAATTTGCATATGCAATTGTTGTAGATGCAATATATCACGCGAAAGCTCCCCTCCACGCAGGCACACGCGGGCACCACTGGCGCAAGCGTGTCGCGCGGCGCCGCCCCTCAAACCGGGGCCGGCGCCTGCAATCCGCGGCTTATTTGACGGCCGCGATGGCGTCCAGCGTTTTTTGGCCGAACTTGGTGGCGAACTGCTTGTAGGCCGGGGCCAGCGCGGCGCGGAAGGCAGCGCTGTCGACATCGGTCACCACCTGCACGCCATGGCGCTTGATTTCCTCGACGCCACTCTTTTCGACATCGTCGACGAACTTGCGCGAGGCCAGGCTGCCGGCGCGCGCGCCGTCGGCAAAGGCCTTCTTCTGGGCATCGTTCAGACCCGACCAGACCGAGGGCGAAACAATCAGCACCATGGGCGCGTAGACATGGCTGGTCAGCGACAGGTATTTCTGCACCTGCCAGAGCTTGGCCGATGTGAACACCGAGACCGGGTTTTCCTGGCCGTCAATGGTGCCCTGCTGCAGCGCACCAATCACCTCGGGCCAGGACATGGGCGTGGGCGACATGCCCAGCTGGCGCAAGGCAGTGATATGCGTCTGGTTCTCGGTCACGCGGATCTTCAGCCCCTGGGCATCGGCGGGCTTGACCACCGCGCGCTTGTTGTTGGAGAGGTGGCGAAAGCCCTGCTCGCCCCAGGCCAGCGCGATCAGGCCACGGGCGCGGAACTTGGCCAGCAGGTCCTCGCCGATCTTGCCGTCCAGCACGGCACGCGCATGGGCGGTGTCGCGGAACAGGAAAGGCACGTCCATCACGCCGGCGTCGGGCACGAAGTTGCTCACCGCGCCATTGGAGACCACGACGGCCTCGACCGTGCCCAGGGTCAGGCCTTCTATGAGCTCGCGCTCGCCGCCCAGCGCGCTGGAGGCGAAATGCTTGAACTTGAAGGCGTTGTTGGTGGATTTCTCCACCGCCTCGGCCCAGGCCAGCGCACCGGCGCCGAAATGCGAATTCTGTGCCAGCGCATAGCCGATCTTGATCTCGCGCGCCTGCTGCGCGCCCACCTGGGCGGAAAGTGCCAGCCCGGTGGCGGCAGCAAGAGCAAGGGCGCAACGGCGGGTGAGGGTCATGGATGTCTCCTGGTTGTCGATGTCATGGTGCGCAAGTGCGCGCGGACCTGTGGTCTCTCGGACTGCAGAAGATAAACCGGGTGGAGTCAGGAATTCGCTTCCCGCAGAGATTTTTGCGCGGCAAGGCTGAATTTCGTGGCGCCGCATCAACGCCGGCACCCGGCTGCGGGTGTTCAGCGGTGGCCCGGTTCTTGCAATCCCTGGGGCGTCGTTGCCCGCTGCCGCGCGGCCCCGCACCGGATGGGTGCAAAAGGGTCGCGCTTATGTCACCGCTGGCCCGGTTTGGCGCTTATGCTGGAGCCGCCGCAAAGAGATGACGGCATGCGATGTCCTTCCAAGAGCCCACAAGAGGTATGTTCATGAATCACACCCCCCCTGCATTGCGCCCTGCGTGGCGCCTGAGCGCCACGACGCTGGCTTCGCTGCTGCTGCTGTCCGCCTGCGGCGGCAGTGACAATGTCGACATCGGCAGCGGCACTCCCGACTCCGCCTGTGCGGTTGTCAGCAACACCGGCTCGGTGGTCGTTGGCTCCGGCTTGCCGGGCGATCCGGCCGCGCCGGAACCCGCCTCGGGCTATCGTCTGGGCAAGACGGCTGTCCATGCCAAGCAGTACATGGTGTCCACGGCCAATCCGCTGGCGTCGCGCGCGGGCTGCGACGTGCTCAAGGCCGGCGGCTCGGCGGTCGATGCCGCCGTGGCGGTGCAGATGGTGCTGGGCCTGGTGGAGCCGCAATCCTCGGGCCTGGGCGGCGGTGCCTTCATGCTGCATTACGATGCCACGAAAAAGAAGGTCCAGGCCTATGACGGCCGCGAGACCGCGCCGGCTGCGGCCACGGCAAATTACCTGCGCTGGGTCAGCGATGCCGATCGCACGCCGCCCCAGCCTGGCGGAGCCCGCGCCAGCGGCCGCTCGATTGGCACGCCCGGCGCGGTGCGCATGCTGGAGATGGCGCACCAGGACCATGGCAAGCTGGCGTGGAAGGGGCTGTTCGGCTCCGCCGAGCAGCTGGCCTCCGACGGCTTCCAGATCAGCGGCCGCATGGCCAGCGCGATTGCCGGGGCCACCACCGGCCTGTCGCGCGATCCCGAGGCCCTGGCCTACTTCTTCAACGCCGACGGCAGCCCCAAGGCGCTGGGCACGACCATCAAGAACCCGGCCTACGCCACCACGCTCAAGACCATTGCCGAGGGCGGAGCCAACGCCTTCTACACCGGGCCCGTGGCCCAGGGCATCGTCAACAAGATCAAGGTCACCAGCGGCGGCACGCCGGCCGTGGCGATCACGCCCGGCCTGACGGAGCTCAGCGATCTCGCCGGCTACCAGGCCAAGCGCCGCGACCCGGTCTGCACCACCTACCGCGCCTACTGGGTCTGCGGCATGTCGCCACCGTCGTCGGGCGGCATTGCTGTCGCCTCGGCACTGGGCATTCTGGAGAACTTCGATCTGGCAAGCCACAAGCCCACGGCCATCGATATCCATGGCGGCAAGCCCACGGTGATGGGCGTTCACCTGGTCAGCGAAGCCGAGCGCCTGGCCTATGCCGACCGCGACAAGTACGTTGCCGACACCGACTTCGTGTCGCTGCCCGGCGGCTCGCCGGCCATGATGCTGGACAAGACCTATCTGCGCAATCGCGCGGCCTTGATCAGCACCACCAAGAGCATGGGCACGGCAAGCGCTGGCGATTTCGGCACTCCGCCAGCAGGCGTGACCGCGCTCAACGAGCGCGGCACCACGCACTTCACCGTGGTCGACAAGCAGGGCAATGCGGTGGTGATGACCACCACGATGGAGGCCGGCATGGGTTCCTTCCACATGACCCAGGGCTTTTTGCTCAACAACCAGCTCACCGACTTCTCGGATACGCCGACCGACAGCACCGGCGCGCTGGTCGCCAACCGCGTTGAAGCCGGCAAGCGCCCGCGCAGCTCCATGGCCCCGACCCTGGTGTTCCACAAGGCCGCCGACGGCAGCATGGGCGAGTTCCTGATGGGCACGGGATCGCCCGGTGGCGGCACCATCATCCAGTATGTCGTCAAGACCGTCGTCGGCGCGCTGGATTGGGGTCTGGACGCGCAGCAGGCCACGTCGCTGGTGGATTTCGGCGCCAGCAACAGCGCGACCACTTCGCTGGGCGGCGAGCATCCGAACATCAATGCGGCCGACGGCGGCGTCAACGACCCGCTGATCACCGGCCTGATCGGCCTGGGCCACCGGGTTTCGACCAGTGCGCAGTCCAGCGGCATCAGCACCATCATGCGGGTGCAGCGCAATGGCCAAAGCGTGCTGCAAGGCGGCGCCGACCCGCGCCGTGAAGGCGTGGTGCTGGGAGATACCTTCCAGCCCTGAGCCCACCCGGGTGAGAAATGAAAACGCCGGCCGCGAGAACATCGCGGCCGGCGTTTTTTCATGGCGCCTGGGGCACCGCGCTCAGCGGGGCGTCACCAGCGCACTCCAAACGTGCTTTCGAGTTCCGCGACCTGGGCCGCAGTGAGCGGGGCAGGGCGCGGCGCCAGCATCAGCCACAGCCGCGCGGTTTCCTCGAGCTCTTCCAGCGCATGGCCGGCGCGCGTCACGCTGTCGGCCCAGACCACGGGGCCCAGGCGTTCAAGCAGCACGCCGCGCACTTCGGCGGCAATGGCCGCCACCTGCTCGGCAACGCTGGGCGCACCGGGACGCGCATAGGCAATCAAGGGCACGCGGCCGATCTTCATCACCTGGTAGGGCGTGATCGGCGGCAGCACCGCGTCGGGCGCGGCGACGCCGGCCAGCGTCAGCGCGACCAGGTGCGTGGAATGGGTGTGCAGCACGCAGCGCGCCTGGGCGTTGCGCGCGTAAATGCCCCGGTGCAGGGCCAGGGTCTTCGAAGGCTTGTCGCCCGAGATCCACTCGTTGCCGGCATTGACCTTGGCCAGGCTTGCGGGCTCGAGCTTGCCCAGGCAGGCGTCGGTGGGCGTGATCAGCCAGCCGTCGGCCAGGCGCGCGCTGATGTTGCCCGCGGTACCGGTGGTGTAGCCGCGCGCATGCAAGCTGGCGCCGACTTCGCAGATTTCCTCGCGCAGCCGCGCTTCGCTGTCCTGTGCGGCCATCACGCGCCGGCCCCGTCGAGGTGCCTGAGCGCCTTGTCGAAGAAGTCCTCGCTGCCGAAGTTGCCCGACTTGAGCACCACGGCCAGGGGCTGGTCATCGCCCAGCGATTGCGTCTCGGGCACGCCGGGATCGATCTGTCGGCCTATGCGCAGCGCCTGCAGTTCCAGTGCCTGGATGACCGCGCCCGATGTCTCGCCGCCGGCCACCACGAAGCGGCGCGTTCCCGCGGCGCGCAGCCGCGCCGCGATCTGGCCCAGCGCCTGCTCGATCAGCGCGCCGGCGCGCGCCACGCCCAGCTCGGCCTGCACGCGGCGCACTTCCTCGGGGCTGCTGGTGGCATAGATCAGCGCGGTCTGGCCGCTGCCGGCCAGGGCCAGCGCGGCGCTGACCACATCTTCACCGCGCGCCAGCGCCAGCGGGTCGAGGCGGTAGGCGGGACGGCCACTGCGCAGCCAGGCCGCGACCTGGCCGTTGGTGGCGGTGGAGGCGCTGCCCGAGAGCACGACGGCCGGGCCGGCAATGCGCGGCAACTGCGCGGCGTCGCTGTCACGCAGCTTGCCCAGGCGGCGGAAATTGGCGGGCAGGCCCTGGGCCACGCCCGAGCCGCCGGTGATGAGCTGGGCGTCGGCGCAGGCTTCCCCCAGCGTCACCAGATCGGCGTCGCTGATGGCATCGGCAATTGCCAGGCGCACGCCCTGGGCGCGCAGCGCGGCAATGCGCTCGCGCACGCCGTGCGCGCCCTGCGCGACGGCAGCCTGGGCGATCAGGCCGACCTTGGCCTGGCTTTGCGACTGCAGCACGCGCACCAGGTCGGGGTCGCGCATGGGCGTGAGCGGGTGGTTTTCCATGCCCGACTCATTGAGCAGGCGCTGGTTGACAAACAGATGGCCCTGGTAGACGGTGCGCCCGGCGCCGGGAAAGGCCGGGCAGGCAATGGCGAAATCGCTGCCCAGCGCCTCTTGCAGCGCTTGGGCCACCGGGCCGATATTGCCTTCGGCCGTCGAGTCAAAGGTCGAGCAGTACTTGAAGAAGAACTGGCTGCAGCCCCGGGCCTGCAGCCAGCGCAGCGCGTCCAGGCTTTGCGCGACAGCCTGCTCCACGGCGGCGGTGCGCGACTTGAGCGCAATCACGATGGCATCCGCATCCAGCGAGGCGGCCAGCCCGTCCGAAGGCACGCCTATGGTTTGCACCGTGCGCATGCCGCCGCGCACAAGGATATTGGCCAGGTCGGTGGCGCCGGTGAAGTCGTCGGCGATGCAACCCAGCAAGGGAGGAAGCTTGTTCATAGGTCTGGTGAAAGTGTGAATAAATGGTACGTGACTTCACAAATTTGAACAACCAAGGGGAATCCCTGTGATTTTGTGTGATGTTTTGTGAATAATGGAGCCAAGCGCTGCCCTCACTGCAATGGACCACCTATGAATTTTGAACTGCTGTTCGCCGACCAACCCGAGCGCAAAGTGCGCTACACCCTGACTGGCGCCAAGGGCGGCTTTGCGCGCACTCTGCTGGCGCAGACGCGTCTGATGCCGCGGCTGATCCCGGCCGCGCTGTGCGATCTCGATGTGCCGGGCCTGCGCGCGCTGTGTGAAGAATTGGGATATCCCGCAAGCCAGCTGCGCGAATGCCATAACGCCGCCGACATTGCCGCGCTGCCCGCCAACGCCATTGCCCTGGTGGCCGACGCCGGCCTGCTGCGCGAAGTGGCGCACGACATCCTGGTGGAGGCCACGGGCAACCCCAAGGTCGGCTATCGCGTGGCCTGCGAAGCCATTGAAGCCGGCCGCCATGTGGCCATGGTCAGCAAGGAAGTCGACACCGTCGCCGGCGTCACCATGTCGCGCCTGGCCGCGGCCAAGGGCGTGGTCTACACCACGGCCGACGGCGACCAGCCGGCGAACCTGATCGGCTGGGTCAGCTGGGCGCGCACGCTGGGCCTGGAAATCGTTGCCGCCGGCAAGTCGGGCGAATACGACCTGGTGTTCGATCCGCGCAGCGGCCAGATGCGCCAGCTCGACGAGACCCGCGACATTCCCGAAATGGCCGAGCTGCTGACGCTGGGCGATGACATTCCCGCGACGCTGGCCGCGCGCCGCGCCGCGCTCAAGGGCTGGAAGACCAGCGCCACCGCCGACTACTGCGAGATGGCCGTGGTCGCATCGAACACCGGCCTGGTGGCCGATGTCGAGGCCATGCACTACCCCGTGGCGCGCACCGCCGAACTCGCCGACATCTACGCGCTGCGCGAAGACGGCGGCATTCTCGGGCGCCCGGGCGTGATTGACGTGTTCAACGTCCTGCGCCTGCCCGACGAAGCGAGCTTTGGCGGCGGCGTGTTTGTCATCGTGCGCACCGGTGACGGCCCGACCTGGCAGCTGCTGGCGCAAAAGGGCCATGTGGTCAGCCGCAACGGCCGCTACGCCTGCATGTACCTGCCCTATCACTTCATGGGCGTGGAGACGCCCATCACGCTGCTCAACGCCGTGCTGCATGGCCGCGCCTCGGGCAGCGACCGCCCGGCCCAGCATGCCATCCTGGCGGGCCGCGCCATCGAAACCATTCCCGCGGGCACGGTGCTGCGCATGGGCGGACACCACCACGACGTGACCGGAGTGGCGCCCGTGCTGCTGGCACGCGAGCAGGCCCCGGCCGATGTGGCGCCGCTGTACCTGGCCGCGCACGCCACGACGGCGCGCGAGATTCGCGCCGGCGAACTGATTGGCCTGGACGACATCGCGGGCGACGACGCCGCGCTGCGCGCCGCCTGGCTGGCGGGTCGGCAACACTGAAGTCAGGCAAGGGGGCAGGCAATGAATGAGCTCATCGACAATGCCGGCGGCCGGGCCGCGGGCCTGATTCCAGAGCAGCGCCGCGAGATGATCGTGCGGCAGTTGCGCAAGCACCAGGTGCTGAGCGTGCACCAGCTCACGGAGCTGCTGGGCTGCTCGCACATGACCGTGCGCCGCGATGTCGCCGCGCTCGAGGAAAAAGGCCGGGTCTATGCAATTGCGGGCGGCGTGCGCATTGCCAGCCACCAGATCGTCGAGCCCAGCCACCAGGCCAAGTCGGTCACCGAGCAGGCGGAAAAGCGCGGCATCGCGGCCCAGGTCGCGCGCCTGCTCAAGCCGGGAATGACGCTCTATCTCGACGCGGGCACGACCACCGCCTGCCTGATTCCGCAGATCATCGCGCTGGCCGACATGACGGTGATCACCAATGATTTCCACGTCGCGCTGTCGCTGGGCGATGCGCCGCATGTCACGGTGCTGCACACCGGCGGCGTGCTCGACCACCGCAACGGCTCGAGCATTGGCCCGCTGGCCGCGGCCACCTTGCGCCAGCTCGTGGCCGACATCGCGTTTCTCTCGGCCAGCGCCTGGGACCTGGAGCGCGGCGTGACCACGCCCTCGGCGCCCAAGGTCGAAGTCAAGCGCGCGGCGATGGCCATTGCCTCGCAGCGCGTGCTGCTGGCGACCAGCGCGAAATATGGCACCTACGGCACCTACCGTGTCGCGGGCCTCGATGAGTTCGACCTGGTGGTCACCGATGACACGCTGTCCGAAGCCGCCGTGCAGCGCCTGCGCGAAACGGGGCTGGAGCTGGAAGTCGCGCCCGCCTTGGCGGCCGCGGCCGCGCCGTCGCACTGAATATTTTCATTAAAAAGTTGGAGACAAAGCCATGGCTTTCCGAATCAAGTTTTCCGCGCTGGCCGTAGCCGCGCTGTGCACCGTGCCGCTGCTGGCGGCGGCCCAGCAGAACTGGCCGACCAAGCCGGTGACCATTGTCGTTGCCTATCCTGCGGGCGGCGCGGCCGACATGCTCGCGCGCCTGGTCGCGCCCAAGATGGCGACGGTGCTGGGCCAGTCGGTGGTGATAGAGAACCGCGGCGGCGCCGCCGGCCAGATCGGCGCGGGCTACGTGGCCCAGGCCAAGCCCGACGGCTACACCATCCTGGTCGATGGCGGCGGCTACGCCATCAACCCCACGCTGTTCCCCAAGCTGCCCTACGACCCGGCCAAGGCCTTCACGCCGCTGGGCATCCTGGGCGTGTTCCCGCTGGTGCTGACGGTGTCGCCCAACTACAGCGCCAAGACCACGGCCGAGCTGGTGCAGGCCGCGCGCTCGGCGCCCGACGCGGTGTCGTATGCCTCGCCCGGCACGGGCTCGACCCAGCACCTGGCCACCGAGCAGTTCCTGCAGCAGGCCAAGGCCAAGATGGTGCATATTCCCTACAAGGGCGGCAGCCCGGCGATGGCCGACGTCATGGGCGGCCATGTGCCGGTCTATGTCGCCAACATCGGCTCCTCGCTGTCCAACATCAAGGCCAACAAGCTGCGCCCGCTGGCCGTGATGGCCGCGCGCCGCTCGGCCCTGCTGCCCGACGTGCCTACGCTGACCGAAGCCGGCGTGCCCAATGCCGAAGCCTATGAATGGAACGGCATGTTCATGCCCGCCGGCGTGCCGCCCGCGGTTGCCGCCAAGCTGGCCGAAGCGCTGAAAGTCGCGCTGGACGCGCCCGAGGTGAAGGAGCGCATCACCAGCGTCGGCGGCGAGCCGTTCACCGGCAGCCATGCCGAAGTCAGGAAGTTCATCGACCTGCAGACCCAGCGCATGGGCAAGGTGATGCGCGACGGCAACATCAAGGCCGAGTGAGCCGGCGCGCCCTCGGGCTTTTGGCCGTGCCATGAGAAATATGCCAAAGTCGGGCTAACCAGACTTTGGATGTCTCAATGATAGAAACCCGCCTGCTGCAGCAGTTCATTGCCGTGGCCGAGGAGCTGCACTTCAGCCGCGCCGCGCAGCGCCTGCACATGGCGCAGCCTCCGCTGAGCCAGGCGATACGCCGGCTCGAGCGCGCCATGGGCCTGGCGCTGTTCGAGCGCAGCAACCGCAGCGTGGCGCTGACGCCGGCCGGCAGCGCCTTTCTGGACAGCGCAAGGCAGGTGTTGCAATCGCTCGATGAAGGCGTGGCGCAGACGCGGCGCGTCGCGCAAGGCCTTGAAGGCCTGCTGACGCTGACCTTCATCAACATCGCGCCTTATGCGCCGCTGCTGCGCGCGCTGCGCGGTTTTCGGCTGGCCTGCCCTGGCGTGGCGTTCACGCTGCAGGAAGCGACAACGCAGGAGCAGGTGCTGGCGCTGGAAAGCGGCGCCGCCGACCTGGGCTTTCTGCGCACGCCCGGCACGACCACGCCCCACCTGCGGTTCGAGACGTTGTTGCGCGAGCCCATCTGCGTGGCGCTGCCCGCGGGCCACCGGCTGGCGGGCAGCGCGCAGATCGAGCTGGCCCTGCTCAAGGACGAGGCCTTTGTCGCCTCGCCGCGGCCGCTGGGCCCGGGCTTTCACGATCAGCTGATAGGGCTGTGCCAGGCCGCGGGCTTCGTGCCGCGCGTGGTGCAGCAGGCGCGGCAGATGCAGACGCTGATCGCGCTGGTCGCCAGCGGCTTTGGCATTGCGCTGCTGCCGGCAGCGCTGGCCACGGGCGGGCCGGCCGACGTGGTGTTCCGGCCGATTGCCGTTGACGCGCCCGAAGCGCTGCGCCGGCTGGACCTGCTGATGGCCTGGAACCCGGGCCAGGATTCGGTGATCCGCGACCGGCTGATGGCGGCAGTCCGCCTTGCCTTTGCGCCGGGCGGCGATTGAGACGTCAGACGTCTTGTTTGGCGACAAAAACGGTATTTTACGTAGGCCACCACGGCCGCTACGCTGCACCAGCACCCGCGTTCCATACCGTGACGCCGGGGTTGCTGCACTTCAATGCGTATAGCCATGCCGGTCGCGATCTATGTTTTCTCCCTGTGTACCTTTGCCTTCGGCCTGTCCGAGTTCGTGGTGGCCGGCCTGGTCTCGGCCATTGCCGTCGATCTTGACAGCCAGATCGCCGCGGTCGGCACCGCCATTGCCGCCTACGCGCTGGGCGCATCCATAGGCGCGCCGTTCATCACGGCGCTGGTCGCGCACTGGAAGGACAGGAGCATTTTGCTGCTGGCCATGGCGGTGCTGGCCGCGGGCAGCGTGCTGATGGCGGCTGCGCCCCATCTTGCGCTGCTGCTCGCGGTGCGCTTTGTCGTCGGCCTGGGCCACGGCGTGTTCATGGCCGTGGCCTCGGATGCGGCAACCAAGCTCGTGCCGCCGGCGCGCTCGGGGCGCGCGCTGTCGGTGGTCTGGATCGGGCTGACGCTGGCGCTGGCCGTGGGCGTGCCCCTGGGCACCTTTCTCGGCAGCCTCTGGTCCTGGCGCGCAATCTTTCTGGCCATAGGCGGGCTGAGCCTGGCGGGCATGCTGGGCCTGGTGTTTTTCATGGACAGCCAGGCCAAGGGCGGCGCTCCGGCCAGCGCCTGGCAAGGCATGCGCGCCATCACGCACCCGCAGCTGCTGATCACCGCCGCCATCGGCGCCCTGGTCAGCGTGGCGACCTTTGCCTTCTTCACCTTTGTCTCGCCCTATCTGCTGCAGGTCACCGCCGTCGACCTGCCGTGGCTGAGCCTGGCGATGCTGCTGTTCGGCCTGTGTTCGGTGGTGGGCAATCTGCTGGGCGGGCGTCTGGCGGACCGTCCCGATGCGGGGCGCAGCAGCTTGCTGGCCCTGGCCGGGCTGGCGCTGAACCTGGCCGCGCTCTACGCTTTGCGCGGCTGGGCGCCCGCGATGCTGGTGCTGGTCGGTAGCCTGGGCATCTTCTTCTTTGCCATCGTGACCTTGCTGACCATGCGCCTGCTGCAGCAGGCCCAGCGCCATGTGCCGCAGTTCACGGCGGTGGCCGCGGGCCTGAACATCGCGTCGTTCAATCTGGGCACGGCGGTGGGCGGGGTGCTGGGCAGCCTGACGATTGCCTGGGGCAATCTGGCGCATGTGCCCTTGGTCGGGGCGCTGGCGGCGGCATTGGCCTGCGCCGTGCTCTTTGTGCAGGCCCGACGCAGGCGCAGGCCTGGGGCTGCAGGCGCATAGATGACAGCGCGGTGCGGGGCGCTGGCGCACCATGTGCGCAGGCACAAGCCGCTGTCCGGCATGCCCCCACGCAGGATTCGTTCATGACCAATGAGACCCGCACCGGGCCAGGAATCAGGGCAATGTCGCTTACGGCGTCCGATGGCTTTGTGCTGGGCGCGACGCTGTACCTGGCCACGTGCCCCCGGCGCCCTCCGGTGGGGCGGCTGATCGTGGCCGGCGCGACGGCCGTGCCCCAGGGCTTTTACCGCCGCTTTGCCGAGTTTGCCGCGGCCCAGGGCTTCGAGACGCTGACCTTTGATTACCGCGGCATAGGACAGTCGCGTCCGCCTTCGCTCAGGGATTTCAGGATGTCGTTGCTGGACTGGGGACAGCTGGACCTGGCGGCGGCCGTGGAGGCGATGGCCGGCAGCGACGCGCTGCCGCTGTATGTCGTCGGCCACTCCTATGGCGGCCATGCGCTGGGCCTGCTGCCCAACCATGACAAGGTCGCGGCGTTCTACGGCTTTGGCGTGGGCGCGGGCTGGCATGGCTGGATGCGCCGCAGCGAGCAGTTCAAGGTGCTGCTGATGTGGAACCTGGTGCTGCCGCTGCTCACGCGCTGGAAAGGCTATTGCCCGTGGAAGATGCTGGGCCTGGGCGAAGACCTGCCGCGCGACGCCTTCGTGCAGTGGCGCCACTGGTGCCGTTTTCCGCGCTATTTCTTCGACGATCCGCAGATGCCGGAGATCGCGCAGCGGTATGCGGCGGTCACCGTGCCCATCATGGCGGCCAATGCCGTCGATGACCTCTGGGCGCCGGCGCCGTCGCGCGACGCGTTCATGAGCGGCTACCGCAACGCCGCGCTGTCGGTGCGCGACATCCAGCCCGAGGCGGCGCGCGGCATAGGCCACATGGGCTATTTCCGGTCGTCGTCGCAGCGGCTGTGGCAGGACGCGCTGGACTGGCTGGTGCAGCCGCGGGGCGTGGCGGCGGGCGGCGCGTGCTGAAACGCGCGGGCGCGTGGCCCGGCGCCCGCCGCTACGCCCCTTGGGATGCTGCGCCGCCCTACAGCATCCTCCCAAGCGCCCGCATAGCACCGTGGGCATGCGTGCTGTTGCGGATCTGATCGTCGCCCGTCCCGAAGGACTGTATTGCCCGCCAGGCGACTTCTACATAGACCCCTGGCGGCCGGTGGAGCGCGCGGTCGCGCCACTCGACGCGATCTACGCGCGGGCTGGGACAAGCTTTTTCTTGATTTGCTGATCGAGAACGTCGCGGGTCTGGTGCGCCTGCCGCATATCGACGATGGCATCGGGCTGGCTGTAGGTCATCGCCCACTATCTATTTAAACTATTCTAATTATTTGTTGATTAATATAAACTATCGACTTGGCTTTGTCGTCTCGCGCCGCCACGGCACTGGCGATGGTGGCGCTGCGCCATGCCGCGGCTCTGCTGAGGGCGCTATCGGCGAAGTTGAAGGCGGTCGATCAAGGTTTTGGAATACCTGCGCTTTGCACGCGCAGCTCGCCATGCCTCATGGCCTGTGCGGCCAGCGCATGGGCCCAAAGGGGCAAGGGCGCACGACGGCAAATTGTCGATAGCCCAACTTGCCGTATCAGCCACTTCAAGTGGTTCGTCCGCTCGCCTGAGCGAGAGCTGCGGTGGTGGCGTGCTGCCCGAAACCGCATGGCGCTACCTCCGGGAGTTATGCCGCGAGGTGCTCGACTTTTATTAAACTTTTCAGAAATACACATATTAGGATTTATGATGACCCGGAATTTAGGTAAATGCAGACAAATGCTGAAAAAAGTGAAAGTGGGAGATGTTGTTGGAGCTATTGCACTTCTGGAGGACGATGGCGTTGATGTCAATTACGCAGAGAAACTCACTCGCAGTGGTCATATTTCTAAAAATGCAATAGCATATGCTGCTGACCATGGACATGAACAACTCGTCAAAATATTACTGGAAAAAGGCGCTGACGCAAACTGCAACCAGGGGTATAGCTTCTCTCCGCTCTTCTATGCCATTGAAGCTGGTCATACACAAGTGGCACTGGCCCTTGTCCAGAATGGGAGGCTGAGATTCGAAGAGCGACAACACTCTATATATTCGCTGGGTTCTAACGCACTCCTTCATTCACTAGACAAGAAGTTGTTCGATGTTACTCATGGTTTGCTGCAAGCGGGCGCATTCTATATGCATGATACTGTCTATCGGTATTGCTCCGGAACTGTTTTTTTAAAATTGATCCACTGTGAGGACATTTCAATAGTCAAAGAATTTGCATCAAATTATAGAAGTGTGTGGGAGAATAACATGCACATGAAAGTTGCTCTCTGTGACTCCGCCCGGGCGGAAGTTCTGGAGGTGTTTTTTGAGGCGGGGGCAGATTCTAATGGAGCTTTCCGTTCAAATTATGAAAATTTGCATAAAGTTAAAAGGCACGACCCTGATGAGACGTTGAGAGTGCGAAAGTTTTTTCTTGAAAAAATTTGCAATTTGAAAAAAGATGATATTGCCTGGATCTATCCTGGAAATAAAAATAACGACCTGAATCAGTTTCTGGAGCAAGGCAATGACATCAACATGCGGGGGGCGCTGGGCATCACGCCATTGATGATTGCCGCCCAACTCGATGAGGGCGGTTTGGTCGGCCGGATGATCAAGGCAGGTGCGGATATTACGGCCATCAATGAGTTTGGTGGCACGGCGCTGACCATGGCGGTGCGGGCTGAAAAGGACATGGTGGTGGAAAGACTGGTATTGGAAAGTCGTCACAGACTATTTTTAGATGCAGTCTTGAAAAACGACGTTGAGGCCGTGAGTGAAACTGTCCACTTGCGCCAGATAGATGTCAATCATGCAGATGAAAATGGAAAAAATGCGCTAATGCATGCCTGCGAGAACGAAAATATGGAGATGGCAGAGGTCATTTTGAGCAAAATGCAATGGACTTTTGATCTATTCCATAAGTACGAGAGTGTTGCTCCGGTCGAGATACGTGCAGACATCAATGCCAAGGATAAAAAAGGAGATACCGCTCTGGGGATCTCCTGCAAGAGTAATAATATCGAAGTCGCAAAAATGCTGCTGTCGAACAATGCAGATATCAATGCTCAGAACTGCGAAGGCAATACGGCCTTGATGATCGCTTGCTCCAATAAAAACGCAGAAATGGTCAATCTTTTAATTAACTTTAGCCAGGAAAGCGTAATTAAAATTTGCAGACAAGGTAAAGTGAAGTACGATTGGAGAAAGATTCTGGATATTAATATCGAGAACGATGCAGGGCAGACGGCCTTGATGCTGAGTTACACGGGCGTTGCAAATGGCGATGTCATCGAATCTTTGCTTGATCTATGTCCAGAAAATACAGGGCCTTTTGACATGTATGGTCGGGAAATATACGACCATGAGCCATTATTCGATGCGCAAGTTGTTTATTGCCATGATGACTTCGCGCCAGAGGCAAAGAAACAAAGAACGGCGTTGATGAGGCAATATGAACAGGATGAAGTGCTCGGAATAGATGATCAGCAGGAGGTGCAATTGCTGCCGCGCGCGGATTTCTGGAGTGCCTATGCCGAAGATGCACCTTAAGTTGCGCCAATGCAGGCGTTGAGGATCCTTGGTTTGTTTGCCTGAACAGTCGCATCTCTTGTGGTCTGTCCGATATGCGCAGCCCCCCACTTCAAGGCAGCGGTCATCACTTCGCCGGGAGTGCGCGCCATGCTGATGGGTGCGTAGCCCGTGCTTGCATTGGGCTGACATGGACATGACCTGAAGGATCCCAGCCAAGCTTCGTGCCGCCGTCCTACAGGCTGCGCGCCAAGGCCCGCATAGCATCCTCAGCATGCATGCGCAAGCAGATCTGATCGTCGCCCGTCCCGAAGGACTGTATTGCCCGCCAGGCGACTTCTACATAGACCCCTGGCGGCCGGTGGAGCGCGCGGTCATCACCCATGCGCACAGCGATCACGCGCGCTGGGGCAGTGCGCATTACCTGGCCCAGCACGACAGCGCGCCCATCCTGCGCCGGCGCCTGGGCGAGGACATCACGCTGCAGACGCTGGCCTATGGCGAAGTCATAGACCACCACGGCGTCAAGCTGTCGCTGCACCCGGCCGGCCATGTGCTGGGCTCGGCCCAGGTGCGGCTTGAACATGGCGGGCGCGTCTGGGTGGCGTCGGGCGACTACAAGCTCGAGAACGACGGCACCTGCGCACCGTTCGAGCCGGTGCGCTGCGACACCTTCATCACCGAATCGACCTTTGGCCTGCCCATCTACCGCTGGCCCACGCAGGAATCGCTGTTTGCCGAGATCAACGCCTGGTGGCGCGCCAACGCCGAAGCCGGCCGCGCGTCGGTGCTCTATGCCTATGCGCTGGGCAAGGCGCAGCGCCTGCTGCATGGCGTCGATGCGTCGATAGGGCCCATCGTCGCGCATGGCGCCGTCGAGCCCATCAACGCGATCTACCGCGCAGCCGGCGTGGCGCTGCCGCCCACGCATTACGCGACCGATGCCGCACTCGACAAGGCGGCGCTGTCACGCTCGCTGGTGATTGCCCCGCCCTCGGCCGGGCGCAGCAGCTGGCTGCGGCGTTTCGGCCCCAATCCTTCGGATGCGTTTGCCAGCGGCTGGATGCTGCTGCGCGGCACGCGCCGCAGGCGCGGCGTGGACCGGGGCTTCGTGGTTTCCGACCACGCCGACTGGCCCGGCCTGCAATCGGCCATTCTGGCCACAGGGGCCGAACGCATCTTCGTGACCCATGGCAGCGTGGCGGTGATGGTGCGCTGGCTGGGCGAGCAGGGCCTGCAGGCCCAGGGCTTTACCACCGAGTACGGCGACCATGACGAAGCCGATGACGCCGCGCCGCGCGCCGCGCAAGAAGAACCGGCGGCCGATGGCGGGGCCCCCCATTCCGCATGAAAGCCTTTGCCGATCTCTACCGCGAACTCGATGCATCCACCTCCAGCCTGGCCAAGCAGGCGGCGCTGCAGCGCTATCTGCGCGCCGCGCCGGCGCGCGACGCGGCCTGGGCGGTGTATTTTCTTGCCGGTGGCAAGCCGCGCCAGCTTGCGCCCACGCGGCTGCTGCGCGAGCAGGCGCGGCTTGCGGCCGGGCTGCCCGAATGGCTGTTTGACGAAAGCTACGAAGCCGTAGGCGATCTGGCCGAGACCATTGCGCTGCTGCTGCCCGCGCCCCAGACGGTACTCGAGCTGCCGCTGGCCGACTGGATGGAGCAGCATCTGCTGGCGCTGCGCGGCCAGGCGCCCGAGGCGCTGGCGCGGGTGCTCCAGGAACACTGGCGCATGCTGGCCGCAGCGCAACGCCTGGTCTATTTCAAGCTGATCACCGGCGCGTTTCGCGTCGGCGTCTCCAAGCTGCAGGTCACGCAGGCGCTGGCCGCCGTGAGCGGCGTCGACGCCAAGCTGATTGCCCAGCGGCTGATGGGCTATACGCATATTGGCGCCCGGCCGACGGCGGCCGACTACGCGGCGCTGATTGCCGCCGACGAAGGTGCGGGCGGCAGCGGCATGCGCGGCGGCCAGCCCTATCCCTTCTTTCTGGCCCATCCCTTCAACTTGCCCCTGGAGCAGTTCGACGCCGTGCTGGGCCCGGCCGACGGCTGGCTGGTCGAGTGGAAATGGGACGGCATTCGCGCCCAGCTGGTCAAGCGCGAGGGCCAGGTGTCGGTCTGGACGCGCGGCGAGGAGCTGGTCAGCGACCGCTACCCCGAGCTGCAGGCCATGGGCGAGGGCCTGCCCGACGGCACGGTGCTGGACGGCGAGATCCTGGTCTGGCGCGACGGCCGCGCCCAGCCGTTTGCCGAACTGCAGCAGCGCATAGGGCGCAAGACGCTCAGCGCCAAGCTGCTGCGCGAGCTGCCCGTGGTGCTGTGCGTCTACGATCTGCTGGAAGAAGAGGGCGCCGACCTGCGCGCGCTGCCCCAGCACGCACGCCGTGCGCGGCTGGAGCAACTGATCGCGGCCCATGCCCACCCCCAGCTGGAACTGAGCCCGCTGCTGCGCGGCGCCGACTGGGCCGAGCTGGCGCGCCAGCGCGAGCAGGCGCGCGCGCTGGGGGTCGAAGGCATGATGCTCAAGCGGCTGGACGCGCAGTACGGCGTGGGCCGCACCAAGGATGTCGGTGTCTGGTGGAAATGGAAGATCGATCCGCTGTCGGTGGACGCGGTGCTGATCTACGCCCAGCGCGGCCATGGCCGGCGCGCCAGCCTCTACAGCGACTACACCTTTGCGGTGTGGAACGGCCCCCAGGACGACCCCGCGCGCCAGCTGGTGCCGTTTGCCAAGGCCTATTCGGGCCTGACCGACGCCGAGATGCGCGCCGTCGACGCGGTGATCCGCAAGACCACGGTGGAGACGTTCGGCCCGGTGCGCAGCGTCACGCCGACCATGGTGTTTGAACTCGGCTTCGAAGGCATTGCCGCGAGCAAGCGCCACAAGAGCGGCATTGCCGTGCGCTTTCCGCGCATGCTGCGCCGGCGCGAGGACAAGCCGGTGGAGGAAGCCGATACGCTGGCGACCTTGCAGGCGCTGCTGCAGGGAGACGCCTGATGGCCAGGCGCGCCGACCCCGCGCTGGCGGCCTGGATCGCCGCGCGCGGCTGGAAGACCTTCGCTTTCCAGCGCCGCGTCTGGGCCGAGATGGCGCAGGGCCACAGCGGCCTGCTGCATTCAAGCACCGGCAGCGGCAAGACGCTGGCGGTCTGGCTGGGCGCGCTGGGCGCCTTGCGCAAGAGCGTCGCACCCGAGGGAATCAAGGGCAAGCCGCCGCCGCTGACCGTGCTGTGGATCACGCCCATGCGCGCGCTGGCCGCCGACACGCTGCGCGCGCTGCAGGAGCCCATGCAGGCGCTGAGCCCGGGCTGGACTTCGGCGCTGCGCAGCGGTGACACCACCTCGGCCCAGCGCGCGGCCCAGGACCGACGCCTGCCGACGGTGCTGGTCACCACGCCCGAAAGCCTCACGCTGCTGCTGTCGCGCGCCGATGCCTACGAACTGCTGCGCCATGTGCGCGTGGCCGTGGTCGATGAATGGCATGAGCTGATGGGCAACAAGCGCGGCGTGCAGACCCAGTTGGCGCTGGCGCGCCTGCGGCGCTTTCAGCCCGCGCTCATGACCTGGGGGCTGTCGGCCACGCTGGCCAACCTCGATGAATCGCTGCAGACGCTGCTGGGAACGACAGCCACGCCCGAAGGCCAGTGCGCGGCCATCGTGCAGGGCGAGACCGACAAGACGCTGGTGATAGACACGCTGCTGCCGGCGGCTGCCGAGCGCTTTGCCTGGGCCGGCCACATGGGACTGCGCATGCTGCCCCAGGTCGTGCAGGCCATAGAGGAAAGCGCCAGCTGCCTGGTGTTCACCAACATGCGCTCGCAGGCCGAACGCTGGTACCGCGCGCTGCTGGAAGCGCGGCCCGACTGGGCCGGCGTGCTGGCGCTGCACCACGGCTCGCTGGACCGCGGGGTGCGTGAATGGGTGGAACTGGGCTTGAAGGAAGGGCGCATCAAGGCCGCGGTCTGCACTTCCAGCCTCGACCTGGGCGTCGACTTCCTGCCCGTGGACCGCGTGCTGCAGATCGGCTCGGTCAAGGGCGTGGCGCGGCTGGTGCAGCGCGCCGGCCGCGCCGGCCACGCGCCGGGCCGGCCTTCGCGCATCACGCTGGTGCCCACGCACAGCCTGGAACTGGTCGAGGCCGCGGCCGCGCGCGAGGCCGTGCACGCCGGCCAGATCGAGGCGCGGCCCAGCCCGCGCGCGCCGCTCGATGTGCTGGTCCAGCACCTGGTGACGATTGCGCTGGGCGGGGGCTTCAAGCCCGATGAACTGCTCAGCGAGATCCGCAGCACCGTGGCCTATGCCGAGATCAGCGAGGCGCACTGGCAGTGGTGTCTGGACTTCGTGCGCCAGGGCGGGCCTTCGCTGGCCGCCTATCCCGACTACCACCGCGTCGTGCCCGACGAAACCGGCCTGTGGCGCGTGCCCGATGCGCGGCTGGCGCGGCGCCACCGCGTCAACATCGGCACCATCGTCAGCGATGCCTCGATCAGCGTGCAGTACCTGGGCGGCGCGCGCCTGGGAAGCGTGGAGGAAAGCTTCATCGCGCGGCTCAAGCCCGGCGACGCCTTCATGTTCAGCGGCCGGCTGCTGGAGCTGGTGCGCGTCGAGCAGATGACGGCGCTGGTGCGCCGCGCCACGGCCGGGCGCGCCGCGCTGCCGCGCTGGAACGGCGGGCGCATGCCGCTGTCAAGCACGCTGGCCGACGCCGTGCTGCGCCAGCTGCAGGCCGCCGACCAGGGCCGCTTCGACAGCCCGGAAATGCAATGCGTGCAGCCGCTGCTCGACATCCAGCGCCGCTGGTCGGGCCTGCCCACGCCAACCACGCTGATTGCCGAGACGCTCAAGTCGCGCGAAGGCTGGCATCTGTTTGTCTACCCGTTTGCCGGCCGCCAGGTGCACCTGGGGCTGGCCAGCCTGCTGGCCTGGCGCGCGGCCCAGCCCGAGACCGGAACGTTTTCCATCGCGCTCAACGACTACGGCATTGAACTGCTCAGCGCCAAGGAAATCGACTGGGCCGGGCGCCTGCCGGGGCTGCTTGCTGCACGTCCCAATGAACAACTGTTGGCCGAAGTGCTGGGCAGTCTCAACGCCACCGAGCTTGCGCGCCGGCGCTTTCGCGAGATCGCGCGCATTGCCGGGCTGATCTTCCAGAGCCACCCGGGCGAGCGCCGCAGCAACCGCCAGCTGCAGGCCTCGGCCTCGCTGTTCTTCGAAGTGTTCCAGCGCTACGATCCGCACAATCAGCTGCTGGCCCAGGCCGAGCAGGAGCTGCTGACGCAGGAGCTGGACGTGCGCCAGCTGGCCGCCGCGCTCGAGCGCATCGAAGGCCAGAGCCTGGCGCTGCATGCACTGCGCAAGCCCACGCCGCTGGCGTTTCCGCTGATGGTCGAGCGCTTTCGCGAAAAGCTGAGCAACGAGTCGCTGGCCGACCGCATTGCACGCATGGTGGCCGAACTCGAGCGCAGCGCGGGCGGCGAGGCGGTGGGCACGGCGCATGCGAGTGCCGACCAGGTATTTGCCTCGGCCCAGGCGCGCGCCCTGCCTGAGGCCGACATAGGCGCGGCGCTGGCGCTGGAGACGCGTGGCGAAACCGCGAGCCCGCGCAAGCCACGTGCGCGCAAGAGCGGCCGTGCGCGCCAGGCGCCGGGCGCAGGGAAATAATCGAGATGGACGGCATTGACATTGCATTGCACATGGCTCCCCCGGGCGCCTTGCCTCTGGTTCTGGCCGGCGAATGCGTGGCGCTGCTGCCCGAGCGGGCGCTGTGGTGGCCGCGCGAGAAAACGCTGTTTGTCGCCGATGTGCACCTGGGCAAGGCCGCCAGCTTTCGCGCGCTCGGCCAGCCCGTGCCCTCGGGCACGACGCGCGACAACCTCGACCGGCTCAGCGAGCTGATCGACGCTCTGGGCGCGCGGCGCCTGGTGGTGCTGGGCGATTGGCTGCACGCGGCCACGGCCCAGCAGGAGCAGGTGATCGCGCCCGTGCGCGCCTGGCGCGAGCGGCACGCGCAGCTGGCCTGCCTGCTGGTGCGCGGCAACCACGACAGCCACGCGGGCGACCCGCCGCCCGCGCTGCGCTTCGAGATCGTCGACGAGCCGTTCAGGCTGGGGCCGTTTGCGGCCTGCCACCATCCGCAGACCGTGAGCGGTGCCGTGGTGCTGGCCGGCCATCTGCACCCCGCGGTGCAGCTGCGCGGGCGCGCCTACGACCGCGCGCGCCTGCCGTGCTTTTGCGAAGCGCCGGGCCTGATGATACTGCCCGCGTTTGGCGCCTTTACCGGCAGCACGCGCGAGCTGCCGGCCGCAACGGCGCGCTGCTATGCGGTGGGCGGGGGGCAGGTGGTGGCGCTGCCGTGGGCCGGAGGGCGGCGATGAACTCGCGGCACGGCTTGGGTGGAATTTTTAGCGGCTAAAAAGTGCCGCGCCAGCCTGCGCGGCGTCATTGCCGCGCCGCCAGATAGCGCAGCATCGCCACCGCGCCGGCAACGATGCCGGCAATGGCAATCAGGCTGGACAGGCTCAGCAGGGAAACGGCGCTGATGCCCTGGCCGACGGTGCAGCCCAGCGCGGTCACGCCGCCCACGCCCATCAGCAGCGCGCCCAGCAGATGGCGCGCGAGATCCGCGGTGTCGGCAAAGCCCTGCCACTGGAAATCGCGCCGCCACAGTGCATGCACCAGGCTGCCCGCGACCATGCCGCAGACCGAGGCAATGCCCCAGGTCAGCAGCTTGTTGCTGTCGCTGAAGAACAGCAGCCAGTCCAGCGTATGCGCCACCGGCGTCACGAAACTGAAGGCTTCGATGCGGCCGCTGTAGGTGGCCGCATACATATGCTCCAGCGTCTGGGGATGTTCTGCGACTTCGCCCACATGGCCGCCCAGCCACCAGGCCGCGGTCACGCAAAGGCCCACGATGGCGCCGCCCAACAGCAGCGCCGTGCTTCGTTCGCCGCCGCGCGCCGGCTTGACGGCCAGCAGCACCAGCAGGCCGCCCAGGCCCAGGCCCAGCGCCAGGCGCGTGGCAAACACCGGCCAGCCCGCAGCCCGGGCCAGCAGTTCGGGCAGCAGGGTCAGGGTGTCGAACTGCAGCTGCACGCTGTCAAGCCAGCGCACGCGCGCCACGGCGGTGATGCCCTTGAGCGTGGCAAATGCCGCCAGCCCCATGACCAGCAGCACCACCAGCGCCTTCAGGCTGCCGCCGCCCAGGCGCGTGAGATTGCGTGCGCCGCAGCCCGAGGCCAGCACCATGCCGGCGCCAAACAGCAGGCCGCCGACCAGCGCCGACAGCCACATCAACTGCCGGCTTGCATAAAGCGTGTCGCCCACGGCCACGCCGCCCCACAGCACCAGCGCGGTGGTGCCGCACATTGCCACGCCGACGGCCATGGCCCACTGGCGCATGCGCGTCCAGTCCTGCAGATAGACCACGTCGCTGAGCGCGCCCATGGTGCAAAAGCGCGTTTCGCGCATGGCAAAGCCAAGCACGGCAGCCAGCAAAAAAATGACCGCCAGAACGGCGGTCGACAGGGAAGCAAACTCGGCAGGGCTCATGCGCGCATTGGAAGGTGCATCGCCGGCTCAGCGTACTGGCATATACCCGCAGCCGGCCATTAACGCCGCCTTAATGCAAGTCAGGCAAGTCCCTGGTTGGGCAGCACGTTGACCAGCCGGGGTTGGTTGGGCTTGCCCGGCTTGATCACCTTCTGGTCCTTGAGCCAGGGCTCGACGATTTCCCAGATCTGCTTGTTGCCGGCGTTCTTCGCCTCTTCGGCCACGGGCGCCCAGCCCGCGACCTTGTATTTCTTGTCCGCCTCGAGCAGCTGGCCGTTCAGGCGCATGTCGCTGATGCGCTGGCCGGCACCGGCTGTCGGGTCGCACTGGTACTGCAGGCCGCCCACGCGCACCATGTCGCCGCCTTGCTGGTAGTAGGGGTCGGGGTTGAACAGGTTGTCGCCCACGTCTTCAAGCACGGTCTTGATCGTCGCGCCGGTCATCTCGGTCACGGTGGCGTAGGAATAGGTGGTGGCCGTCATGTCCATCAGCCATTCGCGCGTGATGTCCTGGCCCGCAAGCAGCGAGGTGCCCCAGCGGAAACCCGGCGAGAACGCGATGGGCGCGTCCTGCACGGCCATCATGGCGTTGAGCAGCAGCTGATCGCCCGTGCCGTTGAAGTTGCCGCGCCGGTACAGCGTGCCGTCGGTGCGCGCCAGCACTTCGGCCAGCTGGCCCTCATACGGCGCGCGCACGCGGGTGATCAGCGCGTCCATCGCGGGGTCGGCCGGCAGGATGTTGGAGAACACCGGCAGCAGCCGGTACTTGAAGCCCGCGACCTTGCCTTGCTTGACGTCGAAGTCCAGCACGCCCAGGAACTTGCCGTTCGAGCCGGCGTTGGTGACTATGGTCTTGCCGCCGGCGTTGCTGACGATGGTCGGTATGGGCATGCCGTCGTGCGTATGGCCGCCCAGAATGGCATCGATGCCGCGCACCCGGCCGGCCATCTTGATGTCGACATCCATGCCGTTGTGCGACAGCACGACCACCACCTTGGCACCCTTGGCGCGCGCCTCGTCGACCATCTTCTGCAGGTTGTCGTCCTGTATGCCGAAGCTCCAGTCGGCGACCAGGTAGCGCGGGTTGGCAATCGGTGTGTACGGGAAAGCCTGGCCGATGATGGCCACGGGAACGTGGTTGATCTCGCGTATCACATAGGGCTTGAACACCGGGTCGCCGAAGTCGGCTGTCTTGACGTTCTGGGCAACGAAATCCAGCTTGCTGCCGAAGTCCTTTTCAATGATCTCCTTGACGCGCTCCATGCCGTAGGTGAACTCCCAGTGGCCGGTCATGACATCGACGCCCAGCAGCTTGCAGGCCTCCACCATGTCCTGGGCCTGGGTCCACAGCGACGTGGCCGAGCCCTGCCAGGTATCGCCGCCGTCAAGCAGCAAGGCGCCGGGGCGCGCGGCGCGCATGCGCTTGACCAGGGTCGCCAGATGCGCGAAGCCCCCCACCTTGCCGTAGCGCTGGGCCGCGGCGTCGAAGTCCAGGTAGCTGAACGCATGGGCGCTGGCCGTGCCCGGGGCAATGCCCATGGCCTTGAGCAGGTGCTCGCCCACCAGATGCGGCGCCTGGTTCTTCATCGCGCCCACGCCCAGGTTCACGCTGGGCTCGCGAAAGTGAATGGGTTTGAGCTGGGCATGGCAGTCGGTCATGTGCAGCAGCGACACGTTGCCGAACGCCGGCACGTCGTACAGCGCCTTGTCGGCCAGCGCCGTGTCGGCGTGGGCATAGCGCTGCAGGCCCATGCCCGAGACGCTGGCCGCGGCCAGCACTTGCAGGAATTCGCGTTTGGAGAGGCTCATGGTTCAGTTGGAGAGCGGCGGGCACCGCGTTCAGCGCGCCCGCCGCATTGCAAGGGAGGGGATCAGCGATTGACCGGCGACTTGGGGTCCACCAGCAGGCCCACGAGATCGCGCACCTGCGCTTCGCCCAGGATGCCCGCATGGCCGAAACGCGGCATGCCCGAGCAGGCGTTGTAGGCCTTGGCGTTCCAGATCTTGCCCCAGGTGTATTCGACGATGGCGCGCGCCTCGGCGCTGTTCGGGTCGGTGATGCCGCGCAGCTTGCCGTAGTTGTAGAGGCTGGGGCCCAGCGTGCCAAAGGAGATTTCCTCGCGGCTGATCTGGTGGCAGTTGTAGCAATTGCCGCCGTTGGCGCTGCCGGGCTTGTCGCTCCAGGTCATGCCGCGACCGTTCTGCGCGATCTTCTCGCCTTCCTTCCAGTCGCCGACAAACTTGCCGTCCGCCGGCCATTGCACGGTCTTGAGGTTGGCGGCTTCGATGGACTGGGCCTTGGCCTCGGTCAGCGCAATGCCCGACACGTCGGCCGCGCTGCAGGCGGCGTTGGATTCGTCCTGCTGCAGCCGGTCGACCTTGGCAATGCCCTGGTCGCGAAACGAGGCCTGCACCATTTGCTGGGTCATCGAGTCCAGCGTCTGCGCGGTGTCCATCGAGGCGCAGCCGAGAACGATCAGGGACGCGGCCACGGCGGCCACGGTGTAGAGCGTAGATAGGGGTTTGTGGTTGGACATGGCGGTCTCCTCAGCGCTTGATGGCGGGCGCGCTCGACATGCCGCCCTGGCCGTTGACGCCCATGAACACGCCCAGCGCCACGGTCACGTCGCTGGCATAGCCTGGGTAGGGAAAGCGCTGCTGGCGAAAGCAGTCGTTGAGGCGCCGCTGCATGCTCCACAGCTCGCCCGACGAGACGCGGTACGCCGGCCAGGAGCCGAAGCCTTCGGCCGCGCCCTTGGCCTTGGTGAGATTGGGCAGGTCCTGCAGGCGTATGCGCTTGTCATCCGCGCCATGGCAGGAGGCGCAGGCAAAGTCATGCGGGCCGCCGCGCAGGTAGAACATGCGCTTGCCCACTTCGTACATCTGCTTTTCCTTGGGATGGCTTTGCGGCAGCGCCAGCTGCATGCCCTTGGACTGCGAGGATACCCAGGCCACCAGGCCTTCCATGTTCTTTTGCTCGTCCTTGCCAAACGGCGTGGCGGCGATCTTGGCGGCGTCCAGGCCTTGCTGGGCCTGCATGCAGGTCAGCAGGCGCGACTCCAGGTCCTGCACCTTGTTGGTATCGGCAAAGTAGCGCGGCAACTCGACAAACGCGCCCTTGACCACGCCCGGGCCCTTGCCCAGGTCGCAGCGCTCGAGCGAGGCGTTCTTGGGGCCGCGCTTTTGCTTCCACAGCTCCTCGCCTTTCATCTCGAACAGTTCCGCGGGATTGCCGTCCTGCAGCATTTCACGGTACTCGGCAATGCCGTCGGCCGTGCTTTTCTGCGCCAGCGCCGGGGCGCACAGGGCCATCAGCGCGGCAGCCGCCAAGGCGGCGGCGGGGGATGTTTGTCTCATGGGGCGTCCTCTGTTTTTTGTTCTCGGGCAAGGAGGCGGTGCGCAGGCAGGGCCGGCGCACCGGCGGCGCAGGCCGCTGTCAGCTGACAGTGGCTTCGTCGGTGCGGGTCTCGCCGCGGTTGTCCTTCCAGCTCACCGACAGCTTGTCGCCCGCCTTGGCACCCTTGACGACGAACTGCAGGAACGGGTTCTTGGACACCGCCGGGCCCCAGTCGGCCGCGAAGATCGGCTTGCCGTTGAGGCTGGCCGTGACTTCCTGGATGAACCAGGCGGGGATGACCTTGCCTTCCGCGTCCTTGCGCAGGCCTGTCTCCATTTCATGTGCCATCAGCACGCGTACCGTGGTCTTGTCTCCGGCGGCCTGGGCCCGGATGCGCATTGGATCTGCCATGTCTTTCTCCTTGTTCTGTGAATCAGCCGCCGCAACCGCCCAGCGTCACCTTGACTTCCTTCTTCGCGAAGAAGGCCTTGCCGTCGTTGGTGATGGCCACCGCATAGACATCCGAAGACTGGCCCAGCTTGGCGCGCGTGAGGAAGTTGGACTCGAGCGCTTCGTTGACGGTGAACGCAGCAATCATGGTGTTGGGGTTCTTCTCGACCAGGATCAGCAGCTGCTTGACGTTGGGCAGCGTGGTCGCCGCGCCAATCGGCACGACGGCGCCGTTCTCGGCGATATCGGGCGCGGTGAGCGTCACGTCCTTGCTTTCGGCGGGGGCCGATGCGCCCATGGCCTTGAGCACTTCGGCCATGGTCTTGGCCTCGAACGCCGCCTTGTTGTAGGCCGCGTGGGCGGCCTGGGGCAGCACGCCCGCGGCCACGAGCAGCCCCAGCACGGCTGCGCTGTTCTTGAGTGCGTCTCTGCGTTTCATCTTCTGTCTCCTTGTGATGGATCTATGGCCGGCGACTGGCGCGGGCCTTCAGGGTTTCTTGGTTCCGGCAAGCCAGTTCGCAATGATTCTGGCGTCGTCGTCGCTCAGCTGGGGCTGCGGCGGCATAGGGATAGACCCCCATACCCCGGTGCTGCCCGACTTGATCTTGCCGATCAGGTAGTCGGTCTGGCCGCCGAACTTGGCGGCGATGTCCTTGAAAGCCGGGCCGACGATCTTTTGCTCCATGCCGTGGCAGGCGATGCAGGCGTTTTTCTCCAGCAGCGCCGTGGGCACCTGCGTGGCCGCGGGCGCGGGCTGGGCCTTCTTGCTGGCGCCGCCATCGGTCTCGATTCCGTGCTGCGCGCCCACAGGGCGGTTTTGCTGGGCCAGATTGCCGTGGTTGTTGCTTGCATGGCCGGGCAGGGTGGAGCGAACCTGGGGCGCGGGCGCACAATTGCTCATGCAGGCCTTGGCCTGCACGTCGGGCCTGGCATTTGCCTGGAACTCCTTGCCCGGCCACAGCGCATGGGCGCTGGTCATGCCGTTGCGGTTGGGCAGCCTGGCCTGCACCTGGGCCATGTTCTTGTCGCTGAGCGTGAAGTCCTCGGGAACGATTTCACCCAGGTTCAGCAGATAGGCCGTGACCGCATAGACCTCTTCGGTCGACAAGGTCTTGGGCGCGTTCCAGGGCATGGCGCGGTTGATGTAGTCCCACAGCGTCGACAGCGTGGCGGTCTTCATCAGCGTCGTGCGGCCCGGAAACCCCGGGTCCTTGAGGCGCGCGGCATGGCCGGTCTTGATGTCCTCGGCCGTGGTGCCGCCGACCAGCGGGCTGAAGACTTCGTTGGCCTCGCCAAACACGCCGTGGCAGGACGCGCACTTGCCTTCCCAGACCTGCATGCCCTGGCGCACGCTGCCCGAGCCTTCGGGCAGGCCCTTGAAGTCGGGGCGCACGTCGATGTCCCAGGCCTGGACTTCCTTGGGGGTGGCATCGCGGCCAATCCCGGGAAAGCCCTTGCTTGCCTGCGCCGAGGCGCCCAGGGAAAGCGCCGTCAGCACGCCGGCGACGGCCAGGCGGAAATTACGCGAGCTGGACATTGGCCACCTCCCCATTGGTGTGCACCGCCCACGACTGGATTGCATTGTTGTGATAGATCGACCGGCTGCCGCGCACTGCGCGCAGCTGCTGGTAGCTGGGCTGAACATAGCCGGTCTCGTCCATGGCGCGGCTCTGGATGATGCATTCCTCGCCGTTCCAGACCCAGTCAAGGTGAAAGCGCGTCAGGCACTTGTCCATCACCGGACCTTCGAGCCGCGCGCTGCGCCAGTTGCGGCCGCCGTCGACGCTGACGTCGACGCGCTTGATCTTGCCGCGCCCGGACCAGGCCAGGCCCGTGATGTTGTAGAAGCCCTTGTCCAGCAGCATCTGTCCGCCCGAAGGCGTGGTCACGACGCTCTTGCATTCCTGGATGCTGCTGTACTGGCGGTGCTGGCCGTCGGGCATCAGGTCCACGTAATGAATGGCTTCGTCCTTGGTCGCGTAGGGCATGTCGCCGACTTCGATGCGCCGCAGGTACTTGACCCAGCTCACGCCCTGCACGCCGGGCACGACCAGGCGCAGCGGATAGCCTTGCTCGGGCCGCAGCATCTCGCCGTTCTGGCCGTAGGCCACCAGCACTTCGCCCGAGGTGATCAGCTCGACAGGAATGGTGCGTGTCATTGACGAGCCATCGGCGCCTTCGGCCAGAATGAACTTGCCTTTCTTCAGATCGGCGCCCGCCATTTCCAGCAGGCGTATCAACGGCACGCCGGTGAATTCGCTGCATGACAGCATGCCATGCGTGTACTGCACCGTGGGCACGGCCACGTTGCCCCATTCCATGCCGGTGTTGGCGCCGCATTCAATGAAATGAAAGCGCGACACCGAAGGCAGGCGCATGATTTCATCCATGGTGAAGACCTTGGCGTTCTTCACCAGGCCGTTGACCATCAGCCGGTGCTTGGAGGGATCGATATCCCACCAGCCCTGGTGGTGGCGCTCGAAATGCAGGCCGCTGGGCGTGACAATGCCAAACAGCGACTGCATGGGCGCAAACGACACCGAGGCCTGCTTGGTCTGCGTGAGACCCGGGCTCTGGCGGCGCTGCACATTGGCTTCGTATTTGGACGGCTTGCCGTAGCCGTCGGTGACCACGGCCTGGCCCAGTCCCTTGCTGTGCGCGGGCAGCTCGAGAATGTTCGGGTCGCCGTCACCGACGCCCGCCGCGCGCGCCGAAGTGGCGACGGCCGCCGTCGTGGCCGCGGCCGCCGCAAACGCGCTGCGTATGAAGTCGCGCCGCCCGGCCTTGGCCTGGGCAAACACCGTGCCCACCTCCCGGGCCGGAACGAAATTCTCCGGCGCCTTGCGTATCCGGCCTGTCATGCTCACTGCGCTCCCGCGAGAATCCACGCGGCCAGCGTGCCCGCATCGGCCTCGCTGAGCGCGGCCTGCGCCGGCATGGGAATCGGGCCCCATTTGCCCGCGCCGCCGGCCTTGATGCTCTTGGCCAGCTGCGCCTGGGCATCGGCCTGGCCCGCATACTTCTTGGCGATATCGCGAAACGCCGGACCGACCAGCTTCTTGTCGACCGTGTGGCAGGCCATGCAGGCATTCTTTTGCGCCAGCGCCTGATTTGCCGCGGCCACGCCGGGCAGCGCCGCCACCACTGCCACCACCAGCCAGGATTTCCAATGCTTCACCGCAGTCTCCTTATATTTGTATATAAGCATGTTGTTATGTATTAGTTTCCAACAGCGGAGAAGGTTTGTGATGTGGCAATTACCCTCGTTATTCTTAATTGGAATAGCGCTTTATGGCGCCGTCTTGTGCCTGGAGCGCGCACGTTCACCCTTCGACGTGGCTCAGGGCGAACGGGGGAAAAGACACGCCGACAGATGCAGGGCTCAGGGCAGGACGCGCCTTGTCCAGCCTCAGCCTGCGCGCACCGCGGCCCTGGCCTGCGCCAGCCGGTCTTCCAGATAAGCGCCGTAGAAATCCGGAATCGAGCTTCCCGCGAGTCGCTCGGCGACTTCACGCGGGCCGGGGCCGAAGAACAGCACGGTGGGCGCAACTTCAATGCCCAGTTGCCGCACCAGCGCGCCATGCGTGGTCTGCGCGCCGGCGACATCGCGCAGCGGCTCGCGTGCCAGGAAATGGATTTGCGTGACCAACTCGCCCGCGCGCTGCAAGGGCAGCAGATGGTGCTCGCGCACCACGCGGCAAAACGGGCAGCCGTGCAGCGTGGCCATCACCAGCAGCGGCTGCTTGCGGGCCAGCGCCGCCGCCAGGTCCTGCTGCAGGTCGCTGCTGCTGGGCAGCAGGCGTTCCGAGGCATCGGGTGCGGCCAGAGCGGGGGCCGGCAGCGCCGGCAGGGCCGCTGCCGCTGCCAGGCGCAGCAGCCAGCGCCGGCGCGCAGCCAGCAAAGCGCTCATGGCTTTTCCTGCTCCATCAGCAAGAAGGTGTTGTAGGCATTCATGCGATTGGCCTCCTTGAACAGCGGATAGCGCGCGAAGCGCGACCAGTCGGTGGCCGCATAGGCCTCGTCAAACGGATCGAGATTGGCCGCGGCCCGGCCCATGGCTTCGCGCAAGAAGACCAGATAGTCGCGCGTGAGTTGCATGTCGGGCCTGGGGTTGCTGGACGCCGGGCCGTGGCCGGGCACCATGACCTTGACCGGCAGCTGCAGCAGGCCGTCGAGCGCGGCAATCCAGTGGCGGCTGTCGGCCTGGCCCACATAGGGAATGCGGTTGCGGAACACCACGTCGCCAATGAACAGCACGCCGCCTTGCGGCAGGAACACCGCCGTGTCCTCGGGCGCATGGGCCGG
>Ga0308157_10000581_pt1 | contig 112170 bp, 120 predicted proteins | sample PhyBR1_FD_201035 | JGI IMG/M metagenome (GOLD analysis project Ga0308157, IMG submission 201035) | Phyllosphere microbial communities from UC Gill Tract Community Farm, Albany, California, United States - DLSLB.R1 | ecosystem: Host-associated > Plants > Phyllosphere > Unclassified | place...
CCAGGGCAAATCGATGGTGACGCGCAGCAGTCCTCCTGCGGAGCGCTCGATCTCCACCAAGTCATAACCCAGGCCTGCGACTGTTTGTTCAACGATTTGCTGTAGTGCCACGTGTATTCAATTCCATCTCTGCAAATACAAAAAACCCGATAACCCCCGGAAAACCCATCCGACAGCTTCGAGCTCCAAATGCAACCGACCAAAAAAAACGGGCGGTATGTACCCGCCCGTTTGGTCGTGAGTCCTATATTGTACCCGCAAACCGTTGTCAGGGCTCGCAAACGGCACCCAAACGCTGTCTGCGCAACAGCCCGCCAAAGCTCAGGCCAGACCTGCCGCAAGAATGCGATCGCGCAAGGCCTGTGCCTGCGCAGATACTGCCACGGGCGCCGGCCCGCTGCGCTGCAACGATACCAGAAGTCGGGACAGAACCGGCAGCTGGGGCAGCAGCGGTCCCAGGAAACGTGCGTGCTGTTGGTCGGAAATCAAGAGGCTGGGAAAGGTTTCGATATCGAGATCACCGGCCACATCTTCCTCGTCCTCGATGTCGAGCCAGACAAAACGCGCTTCGGGGTAACTGGCCGCAAGCTCCTCGAACCCCTGGCGATATTCCTTGCAGACACCGCACCATTGGGCGCACAGGCAGACCACCAGCCATTGCTTGCCCTGCAGGGGCCGCTCACTCTCCATTCCCACTCCTTCAAGGTGCGCGCTTCTCGCGGGCCCGATAAACCTCGATGGTACCAACTGCTGGCGCCATGTTCCCCCAGGATTGTCGGACAAACGAAGACACGGCCGCTATCTGGGCATCGCTCAGTTGATGGGAAAACGGGGGCATTCCATGCGGTCGCGGATTGCCGGCCGTGGCCGGCGGGTAGCCGCCCTGCAGCACCATGCGCACCACGTTGCTGCCGTCGGGCAGGTTGACCGCGCGGTTGCCGGCCAGCGCGATGAAGGCTCCGGCCCGGCCTTCGCCCTGCTCGCCATGGCATTGCGCGCAATGCTGGATATAGACCTTGGCGCCGAGCAAGGCATCGCTGGCCTTGGCGACCGGAGCGGTCGGCGCCAGCGCCGCGGGCAGCGTCTGCAGGTAGGCCGCCATGGCCTGCAGGTCGGCGGCCGAAAGATATTGGGTGCTGCGAAACACCACCTCGGCCATGGGCCCGCTGGCCGAGGCGCTGGCCGACACCCCGGTCTGCAGCAGCTGCACCAGGTCCTGCTGCGTGCCCAGAGCGCCGCCCAGCGCCGGCGCGTACCAGTCCTGCAGCGCCATCATGCCGCCGCGCAGCTTCCCCTCTTCGACCGATGCGCCCCAGCTGTTGCGCGCCGAGTGGCAGGCCGCGCAGTGGCCCAGGCCCTGCACCAGATAGGCGCCGCGGTTCCACTCGGCGGGCGCATCCGCCCGGGGTTGCCACTCCTGGGCGCGGAAATACAGCGCGCGCCAGACGGCCAAAGCCGCCTGGGTATTGAACGGGAACGACAGCTGATGCGCCTTGGCCGGCGCCTGGACGGGCGCCAGGCTTTGCAGATAGGCAAACAGCGCGTCGGCATCCTCGCGCAGCACGCGCGTGTACTGGGGATAGGGAAAGGCCGGATACAGCAGGCGGCCGTCCTGCGAGCGGCCGTGGTGCAGCGCGCGCCAGAACGCATCGGGCGTCCAGCGGCCCAGACCCGTTTCGGGATCGGGCGTCAGGTTGGGCGTGTGGATCACGCCAAACGGCGTTTCAATGGCCCGCCCCCCCGCGTATTGCGCGCCGCCCTGAGAGGTATGGCAGCCCATGCAATTGCCCGCGCGCGCCAGATAGGCGCCTTTTTCCAGCGTGGCCACCGACGCCGGCACGACGGCCTCGCCCGCAGCGCGGAACAATTGCGGCGCCGAAGCTTCGCCGCGCAGGTTGAGCCAGGCAACGCCGGCCACGAGCGCCAGCAGCAAACCCGCCAGCGCCAGCAGCCAGCGCGTTGATGATTTAGGCATTACCGGCCCTCCTGGCGTGTGTTGTCGCCATCCATTCCGGCGCAGGCCATGGGCGCGGGCCGAGGCAATTGCGCCAGCGGCTTGCCGCCCTGGGGCACGGGCTGCGCGGCCAGCCAGGCAGAGACTGCCGCCACTTCCTGCCCCGAGAGCTTGCGCGCAATGGCCGCCATGCAGTCGGGTGCCTGGGCATGCCTTTGCCCGGTCTGCCAGGCGCCCAGCTGGCTGTTGAGATAATCGCGCGACAGGCCCAGCAGGCCCGGAACCGCAGGCAGCACACCGGTCATTGCCGCGCCGTGGCAGGCAACACACGCCGGCAGGCCGCGCGTCGCATCGCCTTGCATGACCAGCGCCTGGCCCTGGGCCAGCACCTGGGGCGCCGCCTGGGGCCTGAGCGGCGCCGGATACGGCACTTCGCGCCGCGCAAAGTAAGCCGCCATCTCGCGCAGATAGTCATCGGTCAGATGGGCCAGCAGATACGACATCTGCGTGTGGCTGCGCCGGCCGTCGCGAAAATTGAGCATCTGGCGGAACAGGTAGTCAGCCGGCTTGCCCGCAAGCCGCGGGAAATAGCCTTCGGGGCTGGCCCGGCCCTGGTCGCCATGACAGGCACTGCAGGCCTTGACGCGCCAGGCCATCGAGTCGACGGGCGCCCCCTCGGATGCCTTGTCCTGCGCCAGCGCAGCCAGCGCCAGCAAGCCTGTCAGCGTCGCCACCAGCAGCGCACGGCAAGTGCCCAAGGAACTGCTGCGGCCGCGACTTCCACCCGCCCACTTCAAACCTGCCATGAAACGCTCGCCTGTCGTGCTGAGAGACTTCCGAATCTAAGGCTTCGCCTGTCGCGCGGGTAGAGGGACAACCAGAGGCACGCCGGACAACCCCCATGCCTGCCGACAGGCCGTGCCAGCTCTCGCCTACAACCGTGGGCAGCAGCTCTGCTACATTGAGTCCACACCCCTCAACAACGGCATGCGCAGTCTGACTGCGGCGGCCTTTCGGGAGTCGACGATGTCTGCTGCAGGCTTTTTTCCAACCGGCCATCCGCCGCGCCACTGGCTATTTGCATTGCTTTTGTGCGGACTGGTGGCTGCCTGCGGGCTAAGCGCCCACACGCATCCCGCGGCGCGCGACATCGCGGTGATCCAGAACTTCGATGCCGCGCGCTATGCCGGGCAGTGGTTCGTGTTGGCGCGCATCGACCACCCCGCGGAACAAGGGCTGATACAAACCGGCGTCTACTACCGCAGCAACGGCGACGGCTCGCTTTCCATGGTGCAGCGCGGCCTCGATCCGCAACGCAGGCAGTGGACCAAGCGCGAAAGCCTGGCCCTGCCCGCGGGCGCGCCCCATCAGGGAGCGCTCAAGATTGCGGCGCATGGCGCATACCCCAGTGACTATCATGTGGTGGCGCTGGGCGCCGATTACCGCTGGGCGCTGGTGCTGGGTGCGAGCACCGAGCGCGCCTGGGTGCTGTCGCGCACGCCCAACCTGCGCGCCGAGGACCGCAGCCACGTGCTGCAGCAGGCGCGTGCCGCAGGTGTCAACACCGAACAGCTGCTGTGGGTTCCACAGGAACGCCACAGCGCCCCATTGCTATAGCCTGAACCGTCGCGGAGAACCCCTGAATGGATTACAAGGACTACTACAAGATCCTCGGTGTCGACCCTGGCGCCAGTGCGCAGGACATCAAGAAAGCCTACCGGCGCCTGGCGCGCAAGCACCACCCCGATCTGAGCAAGGATCCCGAGTCCGCAGCCCGCATGGCCGAGGTCAACGAAGCCAACACCGTGCTGTCCGATCCCGAAAAACGCGCGGCCTATGACCAGCTTGGCGCCGAGCCCCCGCCGGGCTTTGGCGGCCATGGCGGCTTCAGTCCGCCGCCGCACTGGGACGAGCAACATGCATTTCACGCCAATGGCGGCGCGGACAGCGAAGCCTACAGCGACTTCTTCGACCAGCTGTTCGGCCGCAGCGCCTATACCCGGCAGACCCATGCGCGCGGCCAGACGCCGCCCGACCGCAAGGGGCGCGACCACCATGCGGTGATCGAGCTGGACCTGGAAGACAGCTACCGCGGCACCGAGCGCTCACTGCAGGTACGCAGCGCCGCGCTCGATGCCCAGGGCCAGGCCGTGGAAAAGACCCGCGAGTTGCAGGTCACCATTCCCAAGGGGGTCAAGGAAGGCCAATTGATACGCCTTGCCGGCCACGGCAGCCCGGGCCTGGGCCATGGATCCGCGGGAGACCTGCTGCTCGAAGTGCGCTTTCGTCCCGACCCGCGCTGGTACGCCAAGGACAAGGATGTCTACCAGCATGTGGCCATCGCGCCCTGGGAAGCCGCCCTGGGCGGACCCATCGAAGTGACCACGCTGGCCGGCACGCTCGAAGTCAATGTGCCCGCGGGCTGGAAGAAGGGTCGTCAGCTGCGCCTGCGCGGCAAAGGCCTGCCGGCCGCCACGCCAGGAGACCTGTATTTGCTGCTGGAGATCGCGCTGCCGCCGGCCAATGACCAGGCCAGCCGCGAGGCTTATGAAGCGTTCTCGCAGGCCTTCCCGCATTTCAATGCGCGCAATGCCTGAACCTGACATGAGGAAAATGCCATGACCGCCGCACCCTCCCCCTTGCGCACCCCCGGCGAAGTGCTGGACACCGCTGCGCTGAATCTCGCACAGCTGGCGCATGCCTGCGCCCAGCCCACGGGCTGGGTGATGCAGCGCGTGCACGAAGAAGTGCTGCAGGTCGACGACGCCAGCGGTGAAGGCCGCGGCGAATGGCGCTTCAGCAGCCGCACGCTGCTGCGCGCGCGTCGCATCGCGCATCTGGAAACCACGTTTGACGCCGACCCTCAGCTCGCGGCACTGGCGGCCGACCTGATGGAGGAAGTGCAGACGCTGCGCAAACTACTGCACGAACGCGGCGAAGCCTGGCGCTGAGCGCGCAGCAGTCAAAAAAACAAAAAAAAGCCCCCACGCTTGCCTCACTGCGTGTGGCTGCGCTGCCCCCCGAGGGGGCTGCTTTTTGCCTTGGGGCGGCCCGGCGGCAAAAAAGACCCCCACGCTTGCCGCACTGCGTGTGGCTGCGCTGCCCCCCGAGGGGGCTGCTTTTTGTCTTGGGGCGGCCCGGCGGCAAAAAAGACCCCCACCCTTGCCTCAATGCATGTGGCTGCGCTGCCCCCCGAGGGGGCTGCTGGCCCGACGACAAAAAAAGCCCTCGAGAGGGCTTTTTTCAGGGAGCGAAGCCGCAGCTCAGCCGCCCTGGTGCACACGCTTGCCGGGGTTCTTCTTCGAGCGCGTTGCGACGCCACGTTCCTTGCTCACGCGCTGACCGCGGCCAGCCGTAGGCAGGCTGTAGCCGTTAGGCAGGGGGGGCTGGGGCGTGAACTTGCGGTCGGCTTCGGTAACGATCTTGTTGCCCATGGGACATCCTTCAATGAAAAAAGCGATTTGAAGCCGCTATTAGGCCACAGCCTGGGGCCTGCCTGCACGGCAAAGTCACACGCGGTCCTGCGTTATCGCCGCGCACGGGGAATCGTCCGCCTGCAATGCGCTGCTGTCCGACAGCGCAGTCCCACAGGACAGTGGATAAGAGTCGGCTATGCACATACTCTGGACCTACCTGAAGCCCCACGCCCGCCTTGCCTGGCTGGCGCTGGCGCTGGCCGCGATCAGCCAGGTGCTGGCGCTCGTGGACCCCATCATCTTCGGCAAGATCATTGACGGCTATGCCGTGCATCCCGGCGACAAGACCGATGCCGAGCTGATTTCCGGCGTGTTGCGCCTGCTCGGTCTGGCCGTGGTGGTCGCCATAGGCTCGCGCCTGGCCCGCGCGCTGCAGGAATATGTGACCCGCCTGATGGTGCAGAAACTCGGCACGCAGCTGTTCAACGACGGTCTGCGCCAGGTCATGCGCCTCAAGTACCAGGAGTTTGCCGAAATGCGCACCGGCGAAACCTTGTCGCTGCTGCAGAAGGCGCGCACCGACAGCGAGCGCTTCATCAACACCTTCATCAACACCGTGTTCGCGGCCGTGGTGGGCATCAGCTTTCTGGTCTGGTATTCGGTCACGCGGCATTGGGCGCTGGTGCCGGTGTTCCTGATCGGCGTGCTGGTGCTCGGCGGCCTCACGGGCCTGCTCAGCCGTGAGATACGCCACCAGCAGCGCTCCATCGTGCGCGAAACCAACCGCAATTCGGGCTTCATCACCGAGTCGCTGCGCAACATCGAGCTGATCAAGAGCCTGGGCCTCACGTTCCCCGAAGTGCGCCGCTTGCAGGCCCAGACCGAGAAGATCTTTGCGCTGGAAATGCTCAAGGTCAAGCGAATACGGCTGCTGTCTTTCCTGCAGGGCTCGACCCTGAGCCTGCTCAAGCTGGGCATTTTGTTTGCGCTGCTGTGGCTGATCTTTCGCGATGTGCTGAGCACCGGCGAACTGATTGCCATGCAGTTCATCTCGGTGGCGATCTTCGCGCCGCTGCAGGAGCTGGGCAACATCATCGTCGCCTGGCGCGAGGCCGAAGCCTCGCTGCTGAACTTCGACACGCTGATGAAAAAGCCCGTGGAAAAGCGCCCGGCCAACCCGCAGCGCGTGGGCCTGGTGCAGGACCTGAGTTTCGAGCAGGTCGAATTCCAGCACCAGGGCGCCAGCGACAAGGCGCTGGACGGCGTCTCGTTCTCGGCCAAGCTGGGCGACACCATTGCGTTTGTCGGACCCTCGGGTTCGGGCAAGTCGACGCTGGTCAAGCTGCTGGTGGGCCTGTATGCCCCCCAGGCCGGAACCATTGCCTTCAACGGCATTGCGACCCAGCAGCTGCGCTACAACGAAGTGCGCCGGCAGATCGGCTTCGTGACCCAGGAGACGCATTTGTTTGCCGGCACGCTGCGCGAGAACATGCTGTTTGTCAAACCCGACGCCACCGATGCCGACATTCTCACCGCGCTGGAGCAGGCCTCGTGCCTGCACCTGCTCGAGCGTTCGCCGCTGGGCCTGGACACGCCTATCGGCGAGTCCGGCGTGCGGCTTTCGGGCGGCGAGAAGCAGCGGCTGTCGATTGCGCGCGCACTGGTGCGCGATCCACGGCTGCTGATCTTCGACGAAGCCACTTCGGCACTGGATTCGCTGACAGAAGAGCAGATCACCGCCACCGTGCGCCGCGTGTCGCAGCAGTCCCATCGCATCACGCTGCTGATTGCCCACCGGCTGTCGACCATCCTGCATGCACAGACCATCATGGTGCTCGAGCGCGGCCGCATCGTCGAGTCCGGCAGCCATGCCGAGCTGCTGGAGCGCAAGGGGCTGTACTACGCAATGTGGCGCCAGCAGATCGGCGAGCGACCGGCCGGCAGACCGCTGGGTGCGCTGGCCGCGCAAGCCCTGTCCAAGCAGGAATAGTCCACGCCTGCGCGGCCGTGGCCGCGCGCAAACGTCGTCCTTCGCTGACCATCGCATGCCAGCAAACACCTACATGCAGCCGGCGCGGCAAGGGGTAGATTGGTGGTATGGGCCCATCGCCCTCACCATCAGAAGAGCTGATGGCCTGTGTCCGGCCCCGCCGCGTTTCATGGGCTTTCGTTGTTCAAGCCGTCCAAGGAGTTCTATGTCCCGTCACACCCCTCGCAAACTGCCTTCCTTCGATGACCTGCGCAGTCGCCTGGACCACGGTCACCTGTCGGCGTCTGCCAGGCGCAGCGGCTCTGCGGCAGCCATTGCGGTGGGTGCGGGCGCCATTGCCTATGTGGCGTGGATGGCCCTGCGCACCCCGCCCCGCCCCGCCTCGGTGCAACCCGTGGGCAATTTCGACATTTCGCGTTATCTGGGGCGCTGGTATGAAGTCGCGCGCATAGACCAGCGCTTCGAGAAGGGGCTGGTGCGCACGCGCGCCGAATACACGCTTGCGTCCAATGGCGCGGTACAGGTCGTCAATCGCGGCTTCGATCCGCGCCGCAACCGCTGGGAAGAAGCGCGCGGCAAGGCGCAGTTCGTGGGCAGCACCGATGAAGCCGCGCTCAAGGTGTCGTTTTTCGGTCCGTTCTATGCGGGCTACCATGTGGTTGCGCTTGACGAGCAATATCGCTGGGCCATGGTCGTGGGCTCCAGCCTCGACTCGTTCTGGATTCTCTCGCGCACCCCCGTGCTGCCCACCGGCGTGCGCCAGCACCTGCTGGCCCAGGCGCAACAGATCGGCATCGAACTTGATCGCATCCTGTGGGTCATGCAGGACGGGGCGAATCCTACCGGCAGCTAATCGAGCCCTGCCCTGACCGTTGCCGCGACATCGCGCAACCAGGGCTGGCGCTGCCAGTGCTGCTGCGCGAAGGCGGCGATCTGCGGCGCATGGGCCATCGAGGCCGCAATCAAATCCTGGGCCTGCAGGAACATGCGCTGGTGGCGCGGCGAGATGGCAAACGCCGCGCTGTGGCCCGCGCAGCGCACCTGCTGCGTGCCGACATCGATTTCCATGGCCAGCGGCAATCCCAGTTCTTCCTGCTCCCGCGCCTGCGCATGGAACGCCAGCGCGTCCGCGGGCGCGACCATGGCCAGCAGCAGCCGGTTGTTCATCGCGTTGGAATAGAAGATCTCGCCGAAACTGGCGGCTACCACGGCCTTGAAGCCGAACTGCTGCATGCCCCAGACCGCATGCTCGCGACTGGAGCCGCAGCCGTAGTTGTCGCCGGCAAGCAGCACATCGACACCGGCAAACGCCGGCCGGTTGAGCACGAACTCGGGGCGTCGCTGCCCCTGAGCATCAAAGCGCAGGTCGTACAGCACGCCCTGGTCCAGGCCGGCCTTGTCGATGCCGCGCAGGAACTGCTTGGGCATGATCTGGTCGGTATCGAGGTTGGCGATGTCCAGGCGCGCGGCGCGGCCGCGAATAATCGCATGGCCGGAATCGGCAGCAATGGTTTTCATGGCTTTTCCTTCCAGGCGCGCACATCGGTGATGTGGCCGGTGAGCGCTGCGGCCGCGGCCATGGCCGGGCTCATCAGGTGGGTGATCGCGCCGCGCCCCTGGCGGCCTTCGAAATTGCGGTTGGTCGTCGACGCGCAGCGCTGGCCCGGGGCCAGCACATCGTCATTCATTGCCAGGCACATGGAGCAGCCGGGCTGGCGCCACTCGAAGCCCGCGGCCAGCAGGCGCGCGGCTATGCCTTCGGCTTCGGCCTGGGCCTTCACGGCGCCCGAGCCCGGCACCACCATGGCGCGCACGCCGGGCGCGACGCGCCCGCGGCCCACGATGCGATCGACTTCGCGCAGGTCTTCAATGCGCGCATTGGTGCACGAGCCGATGAAGACATGGTCGACAGCCACGCCCTGCAAAGGCTGGCCCGCGGCCAGCGCGGTGTAGCGCAGCGCCTGCTGCGCGCTGGCGCGCTGCACGCCCTCTGGCAGGTCCTGCGGGTCGGGCACACAGCCGTCGACGGCCACGGCCTGGTCGGGGCTGGTGCCCCAGGTGACGAAGGGCGCGACCTGCGCCGCGTCGAAGCGGTGCTCGACATCGAAGTGCGCGCCCTCGTCGCTGCGCAGTCCGGCCCAGTGCGCACGCGCCGCGGCGCGCATCTCGGCCGCGATGTCGGGGGCACGCGCCAGCACATAGTCGACGGCCTTGTCGTCGGGCGCAATCAGCGCGCCGCGCGCGCCGGCTTCAACCGCCATGTTGCACAGCGTGAAGCGCGCTTCCACCGACAGCGCGTCAATGGCCGCGCCGCAGAACTCGACGGCAAAGCCGCGCGCGCCCTGTGCGCCTATGCGGCTGATGATCATCAGGATCAGGTCCTTGGCCGTCGTGCCGTGCGGCAACTCGCCGTCAATGCAAATGCGCATGTCCTGCGCCAGCCGGTAGACCAGGGTCTGCGTGGCCAGCACATGCTCGACTTCCGAGGTGCCTATGCCAAAGCCCAGCGCACCAAGCGCGCCGTAGGTGGTGGTATGGCTGTCGCCGCAGATCACCACCATGCCCGGGCGGATCATGCCGTGCTCGGGCGCAATCACATGCTCTATGCCCTGCCAGCGGTCGTTGGTGTCAAACAGCGCAATGCCGTGGCGCTCGCAGTGGGCGCGCAGCCTGGTGGCCTGCAGCGCCGAGGCGCTGTCCTGGATCACGCGGTGGCGCACCGGGTGGGTCGGGATGATGTGGCTCACCACCGCCACGTTCTGCCCGGGCATGGCGACGACGCGCCCGGCCGCGTGCAGGCCCGCAAAGGCCTGGGGGCTGGTGTATTCGTTCATCAGGTGCAGGTCGCAAAACAGCAGCACGTTCTGCGCGTCAAGCAGGTCCACGGTATGCGAGTCGACCAGCTTGCGGTACAGCGTCATTGGCATGGCGTTCATGCGCCTTCTCCTTGCAGAAACGGCAAGGCGGCGTCCAGCAGGGCCTGCGGCGCCTCTTCCGCGATGTAATGGCCGCAGGGCAGCGGCCCGCCGCGCACATCGTCGGCGAGCTTGCGCCATTCCTGCAGCGGCTGGAAGCAGCGATGCACCACGCCCTGCTCGCCCCACAGCACCAGCAGCGGCATGGTCAGGCGCCGGCCCTGATCCCGGTCTTCGCGCTCGTGCACCAGATCGATGCCGGCCGCTGCGCGGTAGTCTTCGCACACGCCATGGGCCGCGCCCGGCAGCGCCAGGCAGCGCATGTATTCGCCCAGCGCACGTGGATCGAACGGTGCCAGCCCCGCGCTGCGCCCGCCCATCACCTCGCGCACATAGGCCGCGGCATCGGCCTCGATCAGCCGCTCGGGCATGGGCGCGGGCTGGATCAGAAAGAACCAGTGCCAGTAGGCGCGCGCGAAATCCTCGCTGGTCTGCTCGTACATTGCCAGCGTGGGCGCGATGTCGAGCAGCACCAGGCGCTGCACGGCATGCGGGTGGTCCATGGCCAGCCTGTGGGCAACGCGCGCGCCGCGGTCATGCGCCAGCACGCTGAAATGCGCATGGCCCAGCTGCTGCATCAGCCGCAGCAGATCGCGCGCCATGCGGCGCTTGCTGTAGTTCGCGTGACCGTCTTCGCCCTGCGGCTTGGAAGAATCGCCATAGCCGCGCAAGTCGGGAACGACCAGCGTGAAATGCCGCGCCAGCGTGGCCACGAGCTTGTGCCAGATCACGCCGGTCTGCGGGTGGCCGTGCACCAGCAGCAGCGCCGGGCCCTGGCCGCCGACCCAGGCGTGCAGTTGCACGGCGTCATCGACCCGCACCTGCTGCGGCTGCAGGCCGGCCATCAATTCCCTGGCCAGGCCAGTTTCGGGGGCGCTCATCATGCTCTCCTGATAGCCAATATGCAGCCTATGATATGGATCAGAAAATATAAATAAATGCCTTTTTATTCACTTCATTATTCAGTTCAATTCACCAATTGAATTTCCATGACAGACGGCTTTTCCGACCTGCGCTTTTTCTCCCTGCTGCTGCGCGAAGGCAGCCTGGCCGCGGCCGCCCAGCAGATGGGGCTGACGCCGCCAGCCATCAGTCGGCGCCTGGCGCTGCTGGAAAAACGCCTGGGCGTGCGCCTGCTGCAGCGCACCACCCGCCGCATCCACCTCACGCCCGAGGGCGAAACCTACCTGCTTGAAGGCGCGCGCATCCTGGCCGAGCTCGATGCGCTCGAGCGCACGGTGGCCGGCGCGCGCTCGCTGCCGCGCGGGCCGCTGAAGATTGCGTGCACGCTGGGCTTTGGTCGCATGCGTCTGGCGCCCGCGCTGTCGGCGTTTGCGCGCGCCTACCCGCAAGTGCAGGTGCAGCTGCACCTGAGCGAACGCCCGGTGAATCTGGTGGAACAGGGCTTTGATGCGGTGGTGCGCTTTGGCGAGCAGCCCGACTCACTGCTGACGGCCCGGCGGCTGCTGCGCAATCGCCGCGTGCTGTGCGCGTCGCCGCGCTATCTTGCGCAGGCGGGCGAACCGCGCCTGCCGTCCGACCTGCTGGCCCACCGCTGCATCGTGATCCGCGAAAGCGATGAAACCTATGGCAGCTGGCAGCTGCGCCAGGCAGACCTGCAGGAAACCGTCAAGGTCAACGCCGCGCTGAGCACCAATGACGGCGGCGCGGCGCTGGCCTGGGCCCTGGACGACCAGGGCATACTGCAGCGCTCGATCTGGGACATCGAAGCCTTGCTGGCTGCGGGCGAACTGCGCGAAGTGCTGCCCGGCTGGAAGCTGCCGCCGGCCGACATCTACCTGGTGCATGCGAGCAAGAGCGAGCTCTCGGCCAAGATACGCGCGCTGTCGGAATTCCTGCGCGACTGGTTTGAAGCGCCTGGCTAAGCCAGCGTCGCCGCCGCCACCAGCCGCTGGGTATAGGGATGGCGCGGTGCGTCAAGCACCTGGGACACCGGGCCGGTTTCCAGCACTTCGCCGTCCTTCATGACCATCACATCGTGGGCCATGGCGCGTATGACTTCGACGTCGTGGGTGATCAGCAGATAGCTCAGGCCGCGCTCCTTTTGCAGCCGCTGCAGCAGCGCCAGCACCTGCTGCTGCACGGTCACATCCAGCGCGCTGGTCGGCTCGTCCAGCACCAGCAACTGCGGCTGCACGATCAGCGCGCGCGCAATCGCCAGGCGCTGGCGCTGGCCGCCCGAGAACTCATGCGGATAGCGCTGCAGCAGGCCCGGATACTGCAGCTCGGTCAGGCCGACATCGGCCAGCGCCTGCTCCACGCGCTGGCGGCGCTCCACCGCCACGCTGGTCGCGGCATGCACGCGCAGGCCCTCACCGACAATTTCCTCGACGGTAAGCCGTGGCGACAGCGAGGAGAACGGGTCCTGGAACACCACCTGCACATTGCGGCGCAGCGCCTGGTTGCCCGGGCTGTTGCGCGTGGCTGGCTGGTGCCAGGCCTGGCCGTTGATGCGCAGTTGCCCGTCGGACGGCAGCAGGCCCAATATGGCCTGGGCCAGCGTCGACTTGCCCGAGCCCGACTCGCCGACAATGCCCAGCGTGTGGTGCGGCAGCAGGCGCAGGTCAACGCCCTTGAGGGCGACAAACTCGCCCTTGCGAAACCAGCCGCGCAGCCCGGGCAGCGGCGTCGCATAGCGCACCTGCAGTTGCTGCGTCTCGACCAGCGCCTGATCGGCGCGCGCCGGCGCCTCGACCACATCGCGCTGCGGCACGCTGCCTATCAGGCGGCGCGTATAGGCATGCTGCGGCTGGGCGAAGATCTGCTGCACGGGACCCTGCTCGACCAGCAGGCCATGCTCCATGACCGCGGCGCGGTCGGCAAAACGCCGCACCAGGTTCAGGTCATGGGTGATCAGCAACAGCGCCATGCCGGTCTGGCGCTGCAGATCGCCGAGCAATTCGAGAATCTGCACGCGCAGCGTCACATCCAGCGCCGTCGTCGGTTCATCGGCCAGCAGCAGCTTGGGCGAGGACGCCAGTGCCATGGCAATCATCGCGCGCTGGCGCTGGCCGCCGCTGAGCTGGTGGGCAAACGAGCGTGCGCGCCGCTCGGGTTCGGGAATGCCGGTGGTCGCAAGCAGCTCGACAGCCTGCCTGCCGGCCTGGGCGGCCGACAACGACTGCTTGAGCTGCAGCACTTCGGCAATCTGATCGCCCACGGTCATCAGCGGATTGAGCGCCGTCATCGGCTCCTGGAAAATCATGGCCACGTCGCCGCCGCGCACCCCGCGCATCTCGCGCTCGGACAGCGCCAGCAGATCGCGCCCGTCAAACAGCACCTGGCCGCTGGTCTGCGCATCGCCCGCCAGGCGCAGCAGCGCCAGCGCGGTCACGGTCTTGCCCGAGCCCGACTCCCCCACCAGCGCCAGCTTTTCGCCGGCGTTCAGCTGGAAGTTCACGCCGTGCACCACCTGCTTGTCGCCAAAGCGTACCTGCAGGTCGCGCACTTCAAGCAGCGAAGTGGAAGTTGCGGTCATTTGCGTCCTGCCTTGTCCGATACCTGGGCCTTGCGCGGATCGAGCGCGTCGCGCAGCGCGTCGCCCATGAAAGTCAGCAGCAGCAAGGTGATCACCAGCACGGCAAACGTGCCCAGCGAAATCCACCAGGCATCGATGCTGTTCTTGCCCTGGCTCAGCAGCTCGCCCAGGCTGGGCGTGCCCGGCGGCACGCCCAGGCCCAGAAAGTCCAGCGAAGTCAGCGCGAGAATGGCCGCGCTCATGCGAAACGGCAAGAAGGTGACCACGGGCGTGAGGCTGTTGGGCAGGATATGGCGCCCGATGATCTGCGCATTGCCCACGCCCAGCGCGCGCGCGGCTTTCACATAGTCGAGCTGGCGGTTGCGCAGGAATTCGGCGCGCACATAATCGGACAGCCCCATCCAGCCAAACAGGCTCAGCAGCACCAGCAGCAAGGCAATGCTGGGCGCGAACAGCGCGCTGAAGATGATCAGCAGGTAGAGCTCGGGCATAGAGCCCCAGATCTCGATGAAGCGCTGAAAGGCCAGGTCGGTCTTGCCGCCGAAAAAGCCCTGGATCGCTCCCGTGATCACTCCCAGCAGCACGCCGGTCAGCGTCAGCGCCAGCGCAAACAGCACGCTCACGCGAAAGCCGTAGATCAGCTGCGCCAGCAGATCGCGGCCGCGGTCGTCGGTGCCCAGCCAGTTGGCGGCGCTGGGCGGCGAGGGGTTGGGCAGCTCGGCAAAATAGTTGATTGACTGCGGGCCGTAGCGGTTGGGCGTGTAGACCGCCCAGTTGCCCGGCTGCGCCAGGCGCTGGGCAATGAACGGGTCAAGGTAGTCGGTGGCGGTCTCGAAGTCGCCGCCAAACGTGGTTTCGGGGTAGTCGTTCCACAGCGGCCAATAGGTCTGCCCCTGGTAATGCACGACGATGGGTCGGTCGTTGCTCAGCAGCTCGGCCCCCAGGCTCAGCAGCACCATGGCGCAAAAGACAATCAGGCTCCAGTAGCCCAGCCGGTTGCGCGCGAAGCGCTGCCAGGCGCGGCGCGCGGGCGAGCGCGATGGCGCGGCTGCGGGGGAGCGCGCCGCCAGGCTTTGAACGGCATCAGTCGAACTTGACACGTGGATCCACCCAGACATAGCAAAGGTCGCTGATCAGCTTGGTCACCAGGCCGATCAGCGTGAACAGGTACAGGGTTCCCAGCACCACGGGGTAGTCGCGCCGGATCACGCTTTCATAGCTCAGCAGGCCCAGGCCGTCGAGCGAGAACAGGGTCTCGATCAGCAGCGAGCCGGCAAAGAAGGCGCCAATGAAGGCGGCGGGAAAGCCGGTGATGATGGGAATCAGCGCATTGCGAAACACATGCTTCCACAGCACCTGGCGCTCGCTCAGGCCCTTGGCGCGGGCCGTGAGCACGTACTGCTTTCTGATTTCTTCCAGAAAGGCATTCTTGGTCAGCATGGCCGTCACCGCAAAGCTGCCCGCGACCATGGCCGTGACCGGCAGCGCGATATGCCACAGGTAGTCGACAATGCGCGCCCCCCAGCTCAGCTGCTCCCAGTTGGCCGAAGTCAGCCCGCGCAGCGGAAACCACTGCAGTTGGCCGCCGAAGATCACCAGCAGCGCCACGCCCAGCACAAAGCCCGGAATCGCATAGCCCACGAGAATCGCCAGCGTGGTCACGAGATCAAAGCGCGAGCCCGCGCGCACGGCCTTGGCCACGCCCAGCGGCACGGCAACGAGATAGCTGATCAGGAAAGTCCACAGGCCCAGGCTGATCGACACCGGCAGCTTCTCCACCACCAGATCCCATACCGCCTTGTTGTGAAAAAAGCTGCGCCCCAGATCGAAGCGCGCGAACTGGCCCAGCATCTGCAAGAAGCGCTCATGCGCGGGTTTGTCGAAGCCGTAAAGCGCCTTGATCTGCTCCAGGCGCTGCGGGTCCACGCCCTGGGCGCCGCGGTAGTTCATGCCACCGCCACCGCCGGTCGCGCCGCCCACGCCGGCCTTGGCTTCGGCGAGATACTGCTCCACCGGCCCGCCGGGCACGAATTGGATCACGACAAAGGTCAGCAGCAGCACGCCCAGCAAGGTGGGCACCATCAGCAGCAGCCGCTTGAGGATATAGACAAACATGGGTGGTCTTTCTAGCGCGGCTGGGCCGACGTCTGCGGCGGCAGCCTGGCCCACCAGGTGTCCAGCGCCCAGAGCTCCCCGTTGCTGTAGGGCGGCACCGTGGCCGGGCGCTGCAGGCGCCAGGCGTTGTAGACCATGCGGTGCGTGCCCGCGCTCCACTGCGGAATCAGATAGTGGCTGTGCGCAATCACGCGTTCCAGCGCATGGCAGGCAGGCAGCAGCTCGGCTTCGGATCTGGCCGTGGTGATGGCCTTGACCAGCGCATCGACGGCCGGGCTCTTGACGCCCGCATAGTTGCCCGAATCCTCGGTGTCGGCGGCCTTGCTGCCAAACATGTCCGCGAATTCCTGGCCCGGGTTGTGCGTTCCCAGGAAGACGATGGTGGCCATGTCGAAATCGAACTTTTGCAGCCGCTGCTGGAAAAGCGCGAAGTCGACAGCGCGGTACTTGAGCTGTATGCCCAGCTTCTCGAGATTGCGCTGCCAGGGCGCGACGGTGCGCAGGCTGCCCTCCCCGCTGTCGAGATATTCCAGCTCGAAGGCCTTGCCGGCCGCATTGCGCAGCACGCCGCCCTGCACCGTCCAGCCGGCGTCGCGCAGCAGCTGCTGGGCGCGGCGCAGATTGTCGCGCAGCGAGTTCGGCGGGTCGGTGCGCGGCGGGCGGTACATCTCGCCGAACGCCGCGGCCGGAATCTGAGCGCGCCAGGGTTCGAGCAGCGCAAGTTCCGCGGCGCTGGGCAGGCCGCGCGCCTCGCAGGCCGTGTTGCCGAACAAGCCGCGCACGCGGTAGTACGAGCCATAGAACATCTGGCGGTTCATCCACTCGTAGTCCATTGCCAGATCAAGTGCTTGGCGCACGCGCGCATCCTGCAGCATGGGCCGGCGCGTGTTGAGCACATAGCTCTGGAAGCCCGAGGGCAGCTTGTGCTCGAACTCGCCCTTGACCAGCTCGCCGCTCGCGAAGCGCTTGCCGTTGATGCGCCGCGCCCAATCGCCGGCGCTGTAGACACGCATCAGATCGAACTCGCCGGCCTTGAGCGCTTCGAGCCGCGCGGTGTTGTCCTTGTAGATCCTGACGCTCACGCGCTCGAAGTTGGCCGTGCCCTTGCGCACGCCCAGGTCCCTGGCCCAGTAGTTGGCGTCCCGCACATAGGTGATGTCCTTGCCGAAGCGCACCGGGCCCACGCGATAGGGGCCGCTGCCTATGGGCGTGTCCATGATGACCTGATCGAAAGGCTTGGACTTGCCGTCGGCGCCGCGCCCCCAGTCGGGGCTGAAGACCGGCAGCGCGCCCACGGTCAGCGGCAGCTCGCGGTTGGGCACCTGAAAGCGAAAGCGCACCGTGCGCTCAGCCACCACATCGACGCCGGCCACGTCGATCAGCAGGGTCTTGTAGGCCGGCGAAGTGTACTGACCGATCAGCGTCTCGTAGCTGTACTTCACGTCCTTGGCCAGCACCGGCTTGCCATTGTGAAAGCGCGCCTCGCGGCGCAGCTGGAACGTCGCCGACAGGCCGTCGGGCGCAACCGTCACATCCTCGGCCAGCAGGCCGTAGCCGGTCGCGGTCTCGTCCAGCGATCCGGCAAGCAGCGTGTCGAACATCAGGTTAGCCAGATAGGCCGGCGCGTTGCCCTTGATCGTGAACGGGTTGTACTTGTCAAACGTCGAGACCCGCAGGTTGCTGACCAGGCGCAGCTCGCCGCCCTTGGGCGCCTGCGGGTTGACGTAATTGAAATGCGTGAAGCCGGCGGGATAGCGTGGCTGGCCCCATAGCGCATAGGCATGCGCGCTCCAGGCCGGAGAAGCACCGAGAAGCAGCAATGAAAACATCCAGTAGCGCATGCGACAATTCTGCCCTACGAAGCTGCGCTGCGACCACCTGTCTGCGGCGCGGTACAGAATTTTGCGGCGCATGCCTCCTCTCATTACCTCCTGGAGAAAAACAATGGGTTTCCTCACCGGCAAAAAACTGCTGATCACCGGCGTCCTGTCCAACCGTTCCATCGCCTATGGCGTGGCCAAGGCCTGCCATGCACAAGGTGCAGAACTCGCGTTCAGCTATGTCGGCGAGCGCTTCAAGGACCGCATCACCGAGTTTGCCGCCGATTTCGATTCCAAGCTGGTGTTCGATTGCGACGTGGGCGACGACGCGCAGATCGAGAAGCTGTTTGCCGACCTGGGCCAGACCTGGGGCAAGTTCGACGGCTTCCTGCACTCCATCGGCTTTGCACCGCGCGAAGCGATTGCCGGCAACTTCCTCGACGGCCTGAGCCGCGAGAACTTCCGCATCGCCCATGACATCAGCGCCTACAGCTTCCCGGCCATGGCCAAGGCCGCCCTGCCCTACCTGAACGACAAGTCGTCGCTGCTGACGCTGTCCTACCTGGGCGCGCTGCGCTCCATTCCCAACTACAACACCATGGGCCTGGCCAAGGCTTCGCTGGAAGCCTCGGTGCGCTACCTTGCCGAAGCCGTGGGCCGCACCGAAGACGGTCGCACGATCCGCGCCAACGGCATCTCGGCCGGCCCGATCAAGACCCTGGCCGCCAGCGGCATCAAGGACTTCGGCAAGCTGCTCAGCCGCGTCGCCGAAGCCGCGCCGCTGCGCCGCAACGTGACCCCCGAAGACGTGGGCAATGTTGCCGCGTTCATGTTCTCCGACCTGGCCGCGGGCGTGACCGCCGAGATCACCTACGTGGACGGCGGCTTCAGCCAGACCGCGGGCCTGAGCGCCGACCAGGTCTGATCACGCTGGGGCGTTGAATGAAAAGCCATGGGCGTGAGTCCATGGCTTTTTCATTGCCGGTGCGGCCTTGACCCATTGCCCGCAAGGTCATGGACACCCCACTGGCCGTGATGGACAAGGCCCATTAAGCTCAAACCTGCCCGCGCCCCCCCCGCGCAAAGGACGCCACTTCGATGCCCTCTCCCGATCACGATCACGCACCTGCCGATCATGACCACGCGCATGCCGATGCGCACGCCGGCCACGGCCACGCATCTGGAGGCCATGTCCATGCAGTCACGGCCTCGAACGCCAGGCGCATTCAATGGGTCTTCGTGATGACGCTGGGCTACGCGCTGGTCCAGGTTGTCGGCGGGTGGTGGTCGGGCTCACTGGCCTTGATCGCCGATGCTGGCCACATGCTGTCCGACGCTGCGGCGCTGCTGCTGGCGCTGATTGCCTATCGCATTGCCGCGCGCGCTCCCGACAAGCTGCGCACCTATGGCTTTCACCGCGTGCGTGTGCTCGCGGCGCTGGCCAATGGCGCCACGCTGCTGCTGCTCGTGGCCTGGATTGCCTGGGAGGCCGTGGCGCGCTTTCGCCATCCGACCGAAGTGCTTGCCGGGCCGATGCTGGTCGTGGCCGTGGTGGGCCTGCTGGTGAATGCGATCGGGGCCTGGGTGTTGATGCGCGGCGAGCAAAATGACGGCAATCTGCGCGGCGCGCTGCTGCATGTGGTCGGGGACCTGCTCGGCTCGGTGGGCGCCATTGGCGCCGCCATCGGCATCATGTTCACGGGCTGGACCGTGCTCGATCCGATTCTCTCGGTGCTGGTGGCGGTGCTGGTCGTGCGCTCGGCCTGGGGCCTGGTCTCGGACGCGCTGTTGATACTGCTGCAGGCCGTGCCGCGCGGGCTCGATGTCGAAGCCGCGCAAGCCGATATCGCGCGCCTGCCCGAAGTGGCGGAAGTCGGTCATTTCCATGCGTGGACGCTGACCGACGAGCGCGTGGTGGCCACCGTGCATGTGACGCCCGCGCCGGGCATCGAGGCACTTGCGCTGCCGCCGCTGGTCGCGCAGTTGCTGCGCAAGCAGCATGCGATCGAGCATGTGACGGTGCAGGTGGATCCGCCCGGCGGGCTGCAGGGCCCGCACTGAGCCGCTGGCGTTATTCGGCGCGCAAGGACGCGTTGAGCTGGTCTATGACTTCGGCCCATTCGGCGTCGGCGCGCAGCTCCTCGCGCAGCAGGCGGGCCTGGGACTCGTTCCAGAACGGCGCTTCGTGCAGCAGCACGGCGGGGTCCAGTGGCGCGTGTTGGCGAATGAAATCGGCAATGCCCTGGGGGTCATCGGCCAGCCCGAGTTGGGCAAACAGTTCGGAAAAGCGGGGGTTGACGGTATCCATTGAAAAGTCCTTTGCACTATCACGTTGATGGCTTCGCTGCCGCACGCGCGGCAGCGAAAAATGGCGGTGACAGGACTGCCCCGACGGCGTTGCCGTGGTTGCAGCGCTGTGCAAGCATTGTGCAGGATTCCCCCGTGGTCCACGCTCTCGAAGCTGTCGGAGAAAGCGCCGATCCACCCGTCGCTCGGCGCCTCAATCACTCGGGCTGAATGCCCGCGGCCTTGATCACCTGGCCCCACTTGGCGGTTTCCTCGGCCTGGAACTTCGCCAGCTCATCGGGCGTGCCATGCCAGCGGCTGGTGCCCGACAGCGTGTAGAAGCTCGCGGCCTGGCGGCTCTCCACCGCCTTGCCCAGCAGGCTGCTGAGCTGGCCCACGATAGGCGCCGGCGTGCCCGCGGGCAGATAGGCGGCAAACCAGTAGCCCATGTTGTAGCCCTTGACGCCGGCCTGGGCGATGGTCGGCACGTCGGGCAGCATGGCACTGCGCTCCTGCGTGGAAAAGCCCAGTGCCTTGAGCTTGCCGGCCTGCACCTGCGGCAGGCCCGTGGAGACATCGGTGATCATCAGATCGATCTGCCCGCCCAGCAAGTCGGTGATCGCCAGCGGATTGCTCTTGTAGGGCACATGCAGGATGTCCACGCCCGCGAGCTGCTTGAGCATTTCGCCGGCCATGCGGCTGGACGAGCTGCCGCTGCCGAACGTCAGCTTGCCGGGATTGGCCTTGGCATAGGCCACGAGGTCCTTGACCGACTGCAGCGGCGAGCTGGAGTTCACCACCAGCACCTGGCCGCCCTTGCCCAGGCCCGTCACGGGAGCGAAGTCCTTGACCGGGTCATAAGGCAGCTTCTTGTACAGATGCTCGTTGGCCGCATGCGTGGTGTTGGTGGTGATCAGCACCGTGTAGCCATCGGGCGCGGCGCGCGCCACCCCCTGGGCGGCCAGCATGCCGCTGGCGCCGCCCTTGTTTTCCACCACCACCGCCTGGCCCGTTTCCTGGGTGATAGCCTGGCCCAGCGCGCGCGCGATCTGGTCGGTGGCGCTGCCGGCCGCAAACGGCACGACAAAGGTCAGCGCCTTGGCCGGATACTTGGCGCCGCCCTGTGCAAAGGCCGCGGGCGCGGCCAGCACCAGCGCGGCGGCAAGGCCTGCGCCCAGCGTGTGTCGACGCAGCGCGTTCGGGGTAAAGGCTTGGTTCATGGCTTGTCTCCTGGGTTGTAGTAGTTGGAAAATGAACGGGGAAAACGCTAGCCCTTGCAATGCACCAGCAGATCGGCAGGCAAGGCGATGTCCATCTGCAGCAGGTCGAAGGCCAGCGCCTTGCCGTGGCTGTCGAGATTGAGCGCGCTGTTGACGCCACCTTCGAGCACATCGTCAATGACGAAATTGAGCGCCTGCAGCCTGGGCAGCACATGGCGCGCAACGCCGCTGGGGCGGCGCGCCGCGAAATGCGCGGCCACGCGTTCGGCCGTGACCTGGGCCTCGATCACCGGCCAGAGCAGCGGGTGGTAGGCAATCACGCTGATGTTGCTGCGATTGCCTTTGTCGCCGGTGCGGCCATGGGCCAGGCGAAACAAGGGCACGCTGAGAAGTGTGCAGGAGCTCATGGCGTTTCCGTTACAAGGGCGGGCGTGGCAGGCAGCCACCAGCGCCAGCCACAGACAATCTGTTCGCGCGGCAGCAGGCACGACACGGTTGACAGGCGCGAGCGCAGCTGGGTGCGCACGCCGCCGCCGCCGCCCGGCCCGCAGGTGTAGAGTGCATTGACTTCGCGCAGCAGCACTTCGGCGGCCTGGGCCGTGGGCTGCTCCCAGGCCCAGCGCACACGCACATCGCGCGGCGCCTCCCGGGCTGCAGTGCCGGCGTCCGCCAGCTGCGCCAGCCACTGGCCCTGGTCATCGCCGAGCACGCTGGTCACGCCGATGAAATCGCAGCGCAGCCTGCCCTGCGCGCCCAGGCGCGTGGCAATGATCTGGCGTGCCAGCTGGGCGCGCGCCAGCGCATGCGCGCCCGCATAGGAAATCTCGGCTTCGGCCAGCCAGCCGCGTTCGCTGCAGACATTGATCTTGAGATGGCTGGGACGGGCATGGCCGCGCACGCCTTCAAGCCGCACCTGGTCGGGCCCGACCTCGCTGACCCAGGCCTGGCTGATGTCGGCCACCACATCGGGCGTCAGATAGGCCGCCGGGTCATGCACTTCATACAGCAATTGCTCCTTGACGGTCTGGGCGTTGATCAGCCCGCCGGTGCCTTCCGGCTTGCCTATGGTGCAGCTGCCGTCGGCTTCGATGCGCGCAATGGGAAAGCCCACATGGGCCAGATCGGGCACGTTCTTGTAGCCGGGGTCGGCGAAGTAGCCGCCGCAGACCTGGGCGCCGCATTCCAGCAGGTGGCCGGCCATGGTGCCGCGCGCCAGCAGATCCCATTCGTCCCAGGCCCAGCCATGCCAGGCCACGGCCGGGCCCAGCACCAGCGCCGGATCGGCCACGCGGCCGGCAATCACGATCTCGGCGCCCTCCTGCAGCGCCTGGGCAATCGGCTGGGCGCCGATATACGCATTGGCGCTGACGACGCGCGCCGCAGGCCATTGGGCGCCGCAGGCGTCCTGCAGGGCCTGGCCATGTTTGGCGCCCATCAGGTCATCGCCATGCACCAGCGCCATGCGCGGCACGCGCAGGCCCAGTTCTTCGGCCAGCGCTGCAATGCAGGCCGCCGCGCCCGCGGGGTTGGCCGCGCCGAAATTGCTGACAATGCGAATTCCATGGGCCAGGCAGTCGGCAAGCACCGGGCGCAGCAGATCGGCGAGCAGCGGCTCGTAGCCCGCGGACGGATCGCGCTCTCGCGCCAGCTGGGCCAGCGCCAAGGTGCGCTCGGCCAGGGTCTCGAAAATCAGCACCGCCGGCTCGCCCGCGGCCATCAAGGCGTCAACCACGGGCCGCGCGGCATCGGTGCGATCGCCCGAGAAGCCCGCGCCGCAGCCCACGAGCAGCGGCCCGCGGGGCGTGGAGGCGCAAGCCGGCCCGTCGGGCCAGCGCGTGGAGTTCAATTCGGGAAGGGGGTGGGCCATGGCACAAATATAGAGAATGCGGTTTATGTTGTAAATTCGATGATTTGGATAGATTGATTTGACCCATCTATGAATCTCACCACTCGCCAGCTCCAGGCTTTCGAGGCCCTGCACCAGCATCTGAGCTTCACGCGCGCCGCGCAACAATGCCATTTGTCGCAGCCTGCTTTCAGCGCCTTGATCCAGGGCCTGGAACAGGGCCTGGGCTCACAGCTGTTCGAGCGCAGCACGCGGCATGTGGTGCTGACCTCGGCGGGCCGGGACTTCGCGCCGCATGCACAGCGGCTGCTGGCGGCCATTGCCCAGGCCGTGGAGTCGATGCAGGGCGCGGCCGAACTGCGCGCCAGCCGCGTCACCGTCGCGCTGCTGCCTTCGCTGGCCGCCCACTGGCTGCCGACGCTGCTGGCGCAGTTCGCGCAAACGCATCCGCAGATCCAAGTGCAGGTGCGCGATGCCTTGAACACGCCCTGCCTTGAAAGCGTGCAGCAGGGCCAGGCCGACTGGGCGCTGTGCACGGCGCTGGCGCGCCACCCCGACCTGCATGCGGCGGCCGTGGCCGAGGAAACCTTCTACCTGGTTTGTCCGCGCGAGCATGCGCTGGCGCAGGCCAGCGCACCGGTTGCGCCGCAGGCCTTGCGCGGCGTGCCTTTCGTGCAGCTCGCGGCCCACACCAGCATCCGCGCCGGCGTCGAGGCCTGGCAGGCGGCGGTGTATGCCCAGCCGCTGCTGCAGACCTGCATGGAAGTCGAGCAGCTGGCCACCGTCATGGGAATGGTGCGCGCCGGCCTGGGCGTGAGCCTGGTGCCCGCGCTGTCGCTGGCCTATTTCCAGGACCCGGGCATTGCCATACGCCGGCTCGAAGGGCTGGCGCCGTCGCGCACGATCTACTGGGTGCGCCACCGCCATCAGGGACTGGGCCCGGCCGCCCAGGCGTTTTACGCCAGCGCCCAGCACTCGCTGCAGGCCTGGCTGCAGGGCCAGGAAGAAATGCAGTCCCTGGGCCGCATGTGAAAGGCCCTATCGCCCGCGCCTGGCTATGATGGCCTGAGCCCCCAAAGCGGGAGCCCGCACGATGAGCCCACTGCCCCTTTTTCCGTTGCGCAGCGAATGCCCGCCCGGTGCCTGCACCTGCGGGCGCGACGCGCTGCTGCAGGACCCGCAAGGCGACCTGCGCATCATGCGCCTCACGCGCGAGGATGAAAAGCGCCTAGTGCAGCGGCTGGAAAACCTCGCCAGCCTTGCCGACCTGCGCCACATGCAGCAGCGCATGCAGCTGCAGCTCGGGCTCGAATTGGAGATACAGAGCGGCGCGCGCGAAGTGCGCACGTTGCGCGGCATCACCATCCTCGTTCTCGAGCGCCCGGGCCTGTGCCGCAAGACACGCCAGGCGATTCCCGCGGCGATCAAGCGCAGCTTGGAGCGGCGGCCCGAAATCGCATTTGAACTGCTCGATGAGCAAAGCCTGTTTGCGCCGCAAGCTGCTGCACCGGTGATTGCCGCGCCCGCCCCACGCTAGCGCTTCAAGCCCGCTGCGCCGGCAACGCCAGCGGCACACTCACGCCGGCCTTGTCCCGTGCCAAGAAACTGCAGCGTTTCAGCACATGGGCCCGAAGAAATAGCGGCCTTTCTCACCATGCCAGGGGATGCACCCAGGTGTTTTCAGCGCGTCCATTTGATAGAATTAAACTATTGAAATATAATTTTCAATTGTTAATAACTTAAATTCACCCAACAATGGCACGCAATGCAGCCACATGTGACATATGAACAGTGTCGCAAACATCGGCCCAGGACCTGGGCCGTGCCATGTGAGTTGCGCCCACCCTAGGACAAGCACCATGACCGATACCCTCCAGTCCCGCGTGGCCCGAGTGATTGCCGGCAGCGCCCATGCGCTGCTTGAGAGATTTGAAGACGCAGCACCCTTGGCCGTGCTCGCGCAATTGGCGCGCGAGCTCGACGCCGTTGTCGACGAGGTGCGCGTCGAACTCGGGCGCATCGCGGTCAACCGGCACCTCATCGGGCAGCAGCACCTGCGCTTGCACCAGGAGCACGAAAGCCTGGGCTGTGCCTTGTCCGCGGCCTTGGATCAGGCACGCGACGATCTGGCCAAGACGGCAATCGCCCGGCAGATCGATGTCGAGGCCCAGCTGCCTATCCTCGAATCCAGCCTCAGCCAGCTCGCGCAAGAAGAAAAATCGCTATCCAGCTACGTGGACGGCCTGATGAGCAAGCGCCGCGAGATGGCAAGCGCCATGACCGACTTGGAACTCTCCCAGCGCAAGACGGCAAGCGTTGCTGCTGAGCAGGGCAGCCTGGAGGCAAACGCGCGCGCAATTCAGGCCGCATTCGACAGAACCTACCGACGTCAAACCGGCCTGGACGCGCTGGCGTCGCAGGCGACAGCAAACCAATCCGCAAAGCTGCGTGAACTCAACGGCTTGGTGCTGGAAAACAAAATCAGCGAACGCCTGGCCGCGCTCAAGGCCGGCGGCAACTCGGCATGATGGTTCTCATGAGCCCTGAAACCTGGCCATTTGGCGCAGCCCTGGCAACCCTGGTCGGGCTGACCGCGATCGAAGGCGCGGCTGTGCTGTTCGCGCAAAGCCCGTCGCCCGGGCTCGATGGTCTGGGGCTGGAACGGGCATTGGGCTGGTTGCACCTCGGCCGGGTCCCGATCCTGGTACTGCTGATCCTTTTTCTAGCCGGCTTTTCCGTGTCGGGCTATGCAGTGCAGGCAATGGCCGGCACCTTGTTCGGCAGCTTGCTGCCGTGGTGGCTGGCTTCGCTGCCAGCAGCACTCACCGGCATGTGCTGCATGCGTGCGATTGGCGGCCTGCTCGCGCGGCTACTGCCCGACAACGAGACCACGGCTGTCAGCGAGCAGTCCCTGGTGGGCCGCACCGCCATGGTCACACAAGGCATTGCACGCACCGGCATGGCAGCGCAAACCAAGGTTCGCGACGCGAGCGGCGGCTTGCACTACGTGCTCGTCGAGCCTGACATCGCGGCCGAAACCTTTGCAGAAGGCGACTCGGTGCTGCTGGTGCGCAAGACCGGCGCTCGCTATTACGGCATCCGCAACCCACACCCCGAACTGCTTTAGTGCGGGCAAGACCACTCCATCAGAGGAAAAAATGCTCAACGATACACATGTGAACGACATGCTGATCAATATCGGCGTTCCGGCCGGCATTGCACTGCTTGCCTTGCTGGCCCTTGGCCTCATCGTTGCTCGCCTGTACCACCGCGCAAGCAAGGAGACCGCCTTCGTGCGCACCGGCCTGGGGGGCCAGAAAGTCATCATCAACGGAGGCGCGCTGGTGTTGCCGGTTTTTCACGAAATCATTCCGGTCAACATGAACACGCTCAAGCTGGAGGTCTCGCGCAAGGAAGAGCAAAGCCTGATTGCACTCGACCGCATGCGCGTCGACGTGGCAGCCGCGTTCTTCGTGCGCGTCAAGCAAACGGCCGAATCGGTCAGCACTGCCGCACAAACCCTGGGCCGCAAGACAATGGAGCCGCAGCAACTCAAAGTGCTGGTGGAAGACAAGTTTGTCGATGCCCTGCGCGCCACCGCCGCGACCATGACCATGCAGGAATTGCAGGACAAGCGCCGTGAGTTCGTCCAAGCCGTGCAAAACGCGGTGGCCGAAGATCTGGAAAAAAACGGACTTGAGCTGGAATCGGTGTCGCTCACCAGCATGGACCAGACTGCCAAAGATTTCTTCAACCCCGATAACGCGTTCGACGCCGAAGGCTTGACTCGCCTGACACAAGAAACCGAGGCACGCCGCAAACAGCGCAACGATATTGAGCAGGATACTGAAGTGCAGGTGCGCACAAAGAACCTGGAGGCCGAACGCGTCAAGCTCGACATTTCAAAGAATCAGGAATTTGCCAAGCTGACGCAATTGCAGGCAATTGCCAATGCCAAGGCCGAGCAAATTGCTGAAATTGCAAAAACCGAGGCAGAACGCCAACGCGAAGCCGAAGAAGTGCGGATCGACACCGACCGCCAGGTCAAGGAGCGGCGCATCGAGGCCGACCGCACGGTGAACAGCGCAGAAATCGACAAGAACCTGGCCATTCAGAAAAAGAACATTGAAGCGGAGCGCGAAACGCGCATCAAGCAAGCCGAGCAACGGCAATCGGTGGAGCTCGCCAACCAGGACGCAGCCATCGCCATCGCCCGAAAATCGCAAGAACAATCACAGGCCGACGCCACCGCCAATGCGGCTTTGGCGGATTCCGTGCGCTCGCAGGAGTTGGTGAAAACGGCGCGCGAAATGGCTGTGGCTGAACGCGACAAGGCCATTCAACTGATCGATGCCGCAAAAGAAGCCGAGCAGCAGGCCATCGGCGTCAAGGTGGCAGCGCAGGCCGAACGTGAAGCCGCCGAGAATCGCGCCGCCGCCATCACCGTGCAGGCCCATGCGCGCAAGGACGCTGCCTTGGCCGAAGCGCAAGGCATTGCCGCCATCAATGAAGCCAAGAATCGCTTGGGCGTTGCCCAGATCGATTTGGCCGTGCGCCTGCAGCTCATCGAGTCGCTGCCCCAGATCCTGGAGCAGGCGGCCAAGCCGATGGAGAAAATCGATTCCATTCGACTCTTCCAGGTCAACGGCTTGCCGGGCATGGGTTCGGGCGCGGGAGGCCATGGCGCCGGCCCAGCCACTGGCGCCACCCTGCCGGAACAGGTGGTGAACTCCGCCTTGCAGTATCAGGTGGCAAAACCCATTGTTGACGCCATCATGAAGGATGCCGGACTGGCCAATCCTTCGCTGACCGGTATCGCGCAGTCCATTGCCGCCATGGTCGCGCTTCCCGCTGCGCCAGCCACCGATGCGCCTTTGCTGGGCCCCCGCTCGCTGCCAGCGCACGAGCCCGTTGCCGAGAATGCCTGACGCTATCGGGACTTGGGCGAAGCGCGTGCCGCGTCCTGAAACGTCCCCCGAGCCTTGGGCAGGCTCGGAGCCCAGGACAAGCGGCCGTGGCCGCCTCTGCAATCACCCCAGCTGCGCCTTGAAGAACGCAATGCTGCGCTCCCAGGCCAGCTTGGCTGCGGCCGCGTCGTAGCGCGGCGTGGTGTCGTTGTGAAAGCCGTGCTGCGTTCCCTGGTAATGGTGCACCTGGCATTTGACGCCTGCCGCCTTGAGCGCGGCTTCATAGGCGGGCCAGGCGGCGTTGATGCGCTCATCGACGGCCGCCAGATGCACCAGCAGCGGCGCCTTGACCTGGGCGGCCAGCGCGGGATCGGGCGTGTTGCCGTAAAACGGCACGGCGGCGCGCAGCTCGGGCAGCTGGGTCGCCAGCCAGTGCGACATGCCACCGCCGTAGCAAAAGCCCACCACGCCGAGCTTGCCGTCGCCGTCGGCGCGCATGCGCAGCCACTGCGCGGCGGCCAGGAAGTCTTCGCGGGTGCTTTCCTGGTCAAGCTTGGCAAAGGCTTCGCGTGCCTTGTCTTCGTCGCCCGGATAGCCCCCCAGCGGTGTCAGCGCATCGGGCGCAAAGGCCATGAAGCCTTCGAGCGCCAGGCGCCGGGTCACATCTTCGATATGGGGATTGAGGCCGCGGTTCTCATGCACCACCAGCACCATGGGCAGTCGCGCCGCGCCTGCGGCCGACGGCCGTGCAAGATAGCCATTGATCTTGCCGTAGACCGAGGGCGTTGGCAGCGAGACGCGCTGCGAGGTCACGCGGCTGTCCTGCGGCGGTACCTGCTGGCCCGCGGCAAAGTTGGGGCTCAGCGCGGCAAGCAGGCCGGCAGCCGTGACACCGGCCTTCGCATAGCGCTGCGCCTGGCCCAGAAAGCTGCGCCTGTCCATGTCGCCATGCACATAGGCGTCAAAGAGGATCAGCAGCTCCTGGTCGAAATCGGCGGCAGTCAAGCGAGTGGTCATGGCGGCTCCTGAACAAGGGATGGGAAGCAATGATCTTAAGACCTTGCGCCCCATCCACCAACCGCCGCGCGCCTGTTGTCAGGGACGCGCCAGACGCCAGACGTTGCCCACGCCCTCACCCGTGGCGTCACCGGGGCGGCTGTCCTTGGCCCAGTAGTAGAGCGGACGGCCCTTGTAGGCCCACTGGCTCGCGCCGTCGTCACGCGTGATGACGCTCCAGTCGCCAATGGGCTTGGCGCCCGCGGGCGCGAGCAGCGGCGGCCAGTTGGTCGCGCAGCCGCCGTTGCAGACGCTCTTGCCACTGCCGGCCGCATCGCGGTCAAACACATACAGCGTCATCTGGTTGGGGCCGACCAGCATGCCGTTCATGGTGGTGGCCGGAGAAGCCTGGGCCTGGCTCATGGGGGCCTTGCTGCTGGGCGCCGTATTGCAGGCGGTCAGAGCGACCGAAGCCAGAAAAGCGATCGAAGCCATACGTAGCATGGAGTACTCCTTTGAGGTTGGAAAGCCGAACAAGGCGCGTGATTGCATCAACCCAGACGCCCGATGAAGTCACCAAGGAAGTATCTGCCTTTTTGCCCACGGCGTGGTAACCAAGTTCGACCTGGCGTGTTCCGCGGGCCTCACCACAGAGGGCGACGGCGCAGCATGGCCTGGAACTTCTCGTGCACCACCAGGCCGCTGTTCAGGCGCATCCAGGGGCTGGTGATGCCGGGATCGACACTGAAGATGCGCCCCGGTGCCACCGTGATCTGCTCGGCTGTCAGATATTCCGACAGCGCCAGCGAATCCTCCAAGCCGTCAAAGCGCACCCACATGTAGAGGCTTTCCTGCGCCGCGCAGAAAAAATGCGCGCCGGCGTCGCCCAGCAGCTGGCGCGACTGGCGCGTGGCCTGGGCCACATGCGTTTTGAGCGCGCTGATGTGCTTGGCATAGGTACGCTCGCGCAAGATGGTGTCCACCGTGCGTTCGGCGTACTCCGAGCTGCTCACATGCACGATGGATTTCAGGTCGGCAAGCTCGGACGCCATGTCGGCGCTGCAGGCCAGAAAGCCCACGCGCAGGGCCGCCGACAGCGACTTGGAAAACGTGCCTATGTAGATGGTGCGCTGCAGCTGATCGAGCGCCGACAGCCGTGTCTGCTCGTGCGGCTTGAGGTCGGCCAGCGGGTCCATTTCCACCAGCAGCAGATTGTATTTTTCCGCCAGCGCCAGCAGCCGCCTGGCCTTGTCCGCGCTGATGTCCGAACCCGTGGGGTTGTGGCCCACGGACTGCACAAAGAACAACCGCGGGCGCTTGCGTATCAGCACCTGCTCGAGCACCTCGAGATCCGGGCCGTCGGGCTGGCGCGGAATGCCGGCGATTTCCGCGCCATGCACCTTGAGCTTGGCAAACAGGAAGTAGTACCCCGGATCGTCGACCAGCACCGTCGCGCCCGGGGGAATCATGTAGCGCAGCACCAGGTCCATGGCCTGGTTGGCGCCGTGGGTCATGAGGATCTGGCGCGGGTCGGCCTCTATGCCCAGCACGCCAAGCTTGCGCACCAGCTGCTGGCGCAGCGGCAGATAGCCGTAGCGATTGCCGTAGCTGAACAGCGCGCCCAGCCCGCCGCGCGCCACCTTGTGGTGCACGCGGTCCAGGCGCGCGCCCGCCAGCCATTCGGGCGGCGGCATGCCGTCCGCGGCGCGTACCGCCTGGGGATCGTCCTTGAGCTGTTCGCGGATCAGCCAGACCCAGTCCTTGGCCCGCCCCAGCGCATGGTCGGGAGTGTCTGTCTCGCCCGGCGCGGCAATGTCCTTCACATAGAAACCCGCGCCGCGGCGCGGCTCCACCAGCCCGCGCGCGACCAGCAGTTCAAAGGCCGCGATCACCGTGTTCTTGCCGTAGGCGCGCTCGCGCGTGATCTCGCGCAGCGACGGCAGCTTCTCGCCCACCTTGTATGCGCCCTGGCGGATTTCCCTCTCCAGGGATTCCGCGAGGATCTTGAAACCTGCAAGCGTTGATGGCATGGATCTGTTCTCAATAACTGTACCTGCTCCAAAGGGTACAGCAGGCCTAAAGTAACGGGCAGTCCCGCTTTGCCGGGAATACCCTGATCCACCTTACCTGCGCCCCAAGGATTTTCATGACCCGTGACTCCCGCCTGCCCAATATGCGTTCCCTGACTCCGCAGCAGCGCCTGCATCGCGTTGCCGAAGCCGCCGGCCTCGATGCGCAGGACCGTGCGCTGCTGGCCCAGGCCGGTGCCCTGCCGCTGGACGTGGCCGACGGCATGATAGAGAACGTCGTCGGCACCTTCGAGCTGCCGCTGGGCATTGCCAGCAACTTCCTGGTCAATGGCAAGAATGTGCTGGTGCCCATGGTGGTCGAGGAGCCTTCGGTCGTCGCCGCGGCCTCGTTCATGGCCAAGCTGGCGCGTGAAAGCGGCGGCTTCTTCACGTCTTCGACCGCGCCGCTGATGCGCGCCCAGATCCAGATGGTCGGCATGACCGACCCCTACGGCGTGCGCCAGATCGTGCTGGAAAACAAGGCCGAAATCATGGCCCGCGCCAACGCCAGGGACACGGTGCTGATAGGCATGGGTGGCGGCTGCAAGGACATCGAAGTCCATGTGTTCGACAGCACGCCGCGCGGCCCCATGGTCGTCGCCCACCTGATCGTCGATGTGCGCGATGCCATGGGCGCCAACACCGTCAACACCATGGCGGAGACGGTGTCGGCGTACATCGAGCAGATCACCTCGGCCACGGTGCGCCTGCGCATCCTGTCGAATCTTGCCGACCTGCGCCTGGCGCGCGCGCGCGTGACGCTGTCGCCCGAGACGCTGGCCACGGCCGACTACACCGGCAGCGAAGTCATCGAAGGCGTGCTGGACGCCTATACCTTTGCCAAGATCGACCCCTACCGCGCGGCGACGCACAACAAGGGCATCATGAACGGCATAGACCCGGTGATCGTTGCCACCGGCAATGACTGGCGCGCCGTCGAGGCCGGCGCGCATGCCTATGCCGCGCAGTCGGGCCGCTACACCTCGCTCACGCGCTGGGAAAAGAACCGCGACGGCCATCTGGTCGGCAGCATAGAGCTGCCCATGCCCGTGGGCCTGGTCGGCGGCGCCACCAAGACCCATCCGCTGGCACGTTGGGCGCTGCGCGTGATGCAGGTGCAAAGCGCCCAGGAGCTCGGCGAGATTGCCGCCGCCGTCGGCCTGGCGCAGAACCTGGGCGCGCTGCGCGCGCTGTCGACCGAAGGCATTCAGCGCGGCCACATGGCCTTGCACGCGCGCAACATCGCCCTGCTTGCGGGCGCGACCGGCGGCGACATCCAGCGCATTGCAGCGCAGATGGCGCAGGAAAAGAATGTCAGCGTGGACCGGGCAAAGGCGTTGCTGGCAGCGGGCGAATAAATTGGATCAACGGCCTGTCCTCATGTCTTGAGCGCAGGCCGTCCATGGTTCGACCGGGGCGCGCAGGCAGGCTCACCACAAACGGGTTTCGCAGGATACCTGGTGGTTGCGGGCGCGGTGGAAAAACCGTTCGGGCTGAGCTTGTCGAAGCTCCGGTATTGCCCAGACCCCGCGGCATCTCCTCACCCCCGCTTCTTCATCCCCCGAAAATCCAGCATTCCCTCTGCGGCACGCGGATCGGTGCCGCGCGCGAAGATCGCATGCTTTTGGATCTTCTGCGTTCCCGTGGTGGGAATCTGCGGCGTGAACCAGATCCAGCCCGGCGCCTTGTAGTAGGCCATGGCGCGGTGGCAGTACTGGAAAATGTCCTGTGCCAGCGCCATCTGCTCTCCTGCCTCCGGCATGCCGGCCTTGAGCACGATGCAGGCCAGCACCTCTTCTTCGCGCACCTCATCGGCCACGGCCATCACGGCCGCCTGCTCGACCGCGGGATGGGTCAGCAGCATGGCTTCGACCTCGGCCGCGGCAATGTTCTCGCCCGAGCGCCGGATGATGTTCTTGCGCCGGTCGACGAAATGGAACATGCCGCCGGCATCGCGCACCACCATGTCGCCGGTGTGGAACCAGCCGCCGCGCCAGGCGCTTTCGGTGGCCGCGGGGTCGTCGAGGTATTCGCTGAAAAAGTCCTTGCGCGGCGTCTCGGCGGAATGGCGGATGACCAGCTCGCCAGGCGTGCCGTCGGGCACTTCCTGGTCCAGATCGTCGACGGCGCGCGCCTGCACGCCCTCGACCGCGCAGCCAAAGGCCCGGGTGCCGACCTGGCGCGGCGCATGGCAGTCGACCATGGGGCGCACCATCTCGGTCATGCCCCAGAGCTCGAGCAGCGCAAAGCCAAAGCGTTCTTCAAAAGCCGCATGCAGCTGCGGCTCGACACCCGCGCCAAAGCCAAAGCGCACGCAATGATTCTTGTCGTCTTCGCGCGGCGGCTGCAGCAGCAGCAGCTGGATCACCACGCCCAGGTAATGGACGATGGTGGCGCGCGTCTGGCGCACTTCCTGCCACCAGCGCGAAGGCTGGAAGCGATCGGTCTGCACCTGGCAGCCTCCGGTCAGCAGCATGCAGTAGAAAGACAGGATGGAGGCGTTCACATGGAACAGCGGCAGCGGGTTGTAGAGCCGCTCCGCGCCTTCGCGGATGCTGGCCAGGCCGCCGCGGGTCGCATAGGCATGGCCGGCGGCCACTTCGTAATGGTGGGACAGCACGCAGCCCTTGGGCCGGCCGGTGGTGCCCGAGGTATAGAGAATGCTGGCGGGCGTGTCGGGCCCCACCTCGCCGGCCTGGGCCGGGCGCGGCGCGGCGGGAACGCCCTGTGCCCATTGCTGCAGCACCGAGAACACGGGCTGGTGCCGGCTTTCGCGCAGCGCGGCTTCGGCGGCAGCTACATGGCTTTCAAGCACCAGCAGCAGGTCCAGGCGCGCATGGTCGATCAGATACGCGAACTCCGCGGGCCGGTAGTCGGGGTTCACGGGCACGCAGCACACGCCCAGGGCGTTGAGCGCCAGCTTGTGCAGCATGTGTTCGGGCCGGCTTTCAAGCAGCAGGCCCACGCGGTGGCCCAGGCCGTAGCCGGCCTGCCGGTAGTCGTGCATCAACTGCCTGACCTGCGCTGCCGCATCGGCGTAGCTGAGCTCGTATCCTTCGGGGTGGTAGCTGCGCGCCGGGTTCACCGGCACCGCCAGCAGGCTGTTGCCGGCGTATTTCTCTGCAGCCTGGAAGAACACTTCGCCAATGCTGCTGGCATCATGAATGGCAATCACATCCGGTCCTTACAACTTCAATGGCTGCCGAGATAGGCGGCGCGGATCTTGGGGTCGGCGCGCAGCTCCTTGCCGCGGCCTTGCATCGTGATGCAGCCGGTCTCCAGCACATAGGCGCGATCGGCCACGGCCAGCGCCTGGTTGGCCATCTGCTCGACCAGCAAGATGGTCACGTCCTTTTGCTGCAGACCGCGAATGATGGCGAAGATCTCCTTGACGATCAGCGGCGCCAGTCCCAGCGACGGCTCGTCGAGCAGCAGCAGCTTGGGCTTGGCCATCAGCGCGCGTGCGATGGCCAGCATCTGCTGCTCGCCGCCCGACATGGTGCCGGCCATCTGCTGCTGGCGCTCGCGCAGCCGCGGAAACGCGTCGAACTGGGCCTCGATGTCGGCGTCGATCACCGCGCGCCCCACCTTGCGGTGATAGGCGCCCAGGATCAGGTTGTCGCGCACGGTCTGGTCGGCAAACACCTGGCGGCCTTCGGGCGACTGCGCAATGCCCAGCGCCACGCGCTGGTGGCCGGGCAGGCGCGTGATGTCCTGGCCGTCAAACATGATGGCGCCGGCGCTGGCCGGCTCCAGGCCCGACAGCGCCTTCATCAGCGTGCTCTTGCCCGCGCCGTTGCCGCCGATCATGGTGACGATCTCGCCGGCATGCACTTCCAGGCTGATGCCGCGCAAGGCCTGCACCGCGCCGTAGTGCACCTGCAGATCGGTGACTTTGAGCAAGGCTTTCTCAGACATGGCGTTCTCCCAGGCCCACGGGGCCCCCTTCTTCTTCTTCATCGTCGTCCGTGCCCAGATAGGCGGCAATCACGCGTGGATTGCTTTGCACCGCGAGCGGCTGGCCCTCGGCGATCTTCTCGCCGTAATCGAGCACGATCACGTGGTCGGATATCGCCATCACCAGGTCCATGTGGTGTTCGATCAGCAAGATGGTGATTCCCAGGTCGCGGATGCGGCGTATCACTTCGACCAGCTCCGCCGTCTCCTGCGGATTGAGGCCCGCGGCCGGCTCGTCGAGCAGCAGCAGCGTGGGCCGCGTGGCCAGCGCGCGCGCCAGTTCCACGCGCCGCTGCAAGCCGTACGGCAGGCTGCCGGCCAGCGCCCGTGCATGCTCCTGCAGGCCGAGAAACTGCAGGATCTCCAGCGACTCGGTCGTGGCGCGGGCTTCATCGCGCGCCGCCGCTGGCAGGCCCAGCAGATACGACCAGAAGCCGGTGCGGATATGCTGGTGCAGCCCGACCTTGACGTTGTCGATGACCGACATGTCGGCAAACAGCTTGAGGTTCTGGAAGGTGCGGCCCAGGCCCATGTTGCAGATGCGGTAGACCGGCTGGCCCACGGTGCTCCTGCCGCGAAACTCCATCGAGCCCTTGCTCGGCGGCACGATGCCCGACAGGATGTTGAGCAGCGTGGTCTTGCCCGCGCCGTTCGGCCCGATCAGCGAATGCACATGGCCGGACTGGATTTCTATGTCCAGGTTGTTGGTCGGCACCACGCCGCCGTAGGCCTTGTACAGGCCTTGCGTGCGCAGCAGCACTTCGCCACCGGGCACGGCAGTGCCGCTCGCCTGCAGACGCCAGGCGGCAATCGGTGCGCGCTGCGGGCTTGTCGCGCGGCGGTCGTACCAGCGCAAGCGGTGAAACAGCGAGGTCAGCGCGCCCGACAGGCCGTTGGGCATGGCGTACAGCGCAAACAGCAGCAGCGCACCATAGGTGAAATGCTGCACGCCCGGCCAGCGCGCGAGAAACGCGTCGAGCAGCGTCAGCACCACGGCGCCCAGCAGCGGCCCGTAGACCGAACGCCCGCCAAACAGCACGATCAGCAAAAAGAACACCGACAGATTGAAGGTGATGAAGTCGGAGTTGATGTACTGGTTCTGCTGGGTGATCAGCGCGCCCGCGAAGCCGCAGGTCACGGCGCTGATGACAAAGGCCAGCACCTTGTACTTGTAGACACTCACGCCCACGCTTTCCGCGGCCACCTCGGCGGTGTTCACGGCCATGAACGCGCGGCCGTACTTGCCGCGCAGCAAGAAGCGCAGCATCAGATGGGCGGCAATGCCCAGCGCCAGCACCACCCAGACCCATTGCCGCGCGTCAAGCGGCTCGCCGCCAAACGTCAGCGGCAGCACGCCGTAGATGCCCTGCTGGCCGGCAAACACATCCTGCCATTCGGACACCACTTTCTCGACGACCACGCCAAAGCCTATGGTCACCATTGCCAGCGCCGGGCCCTTGACGCGCAGCGCGGGCAAGGCAATCACCACGCCGAACAAGCCGGCCATCACGCCCGCGGCAACGAAGGCCAGCCAGGGATTCCAGCCGAGCTTGGCCGTGAACAGCGCCGCCGTGTAGGCGCCGACGGCAAACAGCCCCGCATGGCCCAGCGACTTCTGCCCGGCATAGCCGACCAGCACGTTGAGGCCGGCAGCGGCAAGGTAGTTCACGCCGATCAGGAACAGGACCTTGAGATAGAAACCGTTGTCGGTGACGACCGGAATCAGGCCGACCAGGGCCGCGAAGGCAACCACGCCCAAAAGATGCTTGTACTGGTTCATCAGACCTTCTCCACCACGCGCTGACCCAGCAGGCCTTCAGGCTTGAGCACCAGAACAAAAATGATCAGCAGGAAGATGCTGATTTCGCGCAGCTCCGCATGCCACAGTCCGACCATGGCTTCGATCAGCCCCAGCAGAAAACCGCCCAGCATGCAGCCGCGCGGATTGCTCAGGCCGCCGACAATGGCCGAGGAAAAGGCCTTGAGCGCCAGCGTCAGTCCCATGAACACCGAAGCCGTGGTGATGGGTGCTATCAGCAGCCCGGCAATGCCGGCCAGGCTGGCGCTGACGACAAATGCCAGCACCACGATGGCCGTCACATTGATGCCCATCAGCGTCGCCGCGGTGCTGCTTTGCGCCACGGCGCGCACCGCCTTGCCCAGGCGCGTCTTGCGCATCACGACGTCGAGGCACAGCATCAGCGCGATGCTCACGCACAGCACCAGGATTTCCTGCGGCAGCACGCCCGCGCCGCCTATGCGCAGCACCTCGCTGCCCAGCGGCGAAGGCATCACCATGGGCGACGGGCCCCAGATGGCCAGCGCGATGTTCTGGATGATGATGCCAAAGCCAATGGTGCTCATCACCCAGGCCAGGCCCCCCTGGCCGATGAACGGGCGGATCGCGGCGTAATACACCACCACGCCCAGCAGGCCCATGATCGCGACCGTGACCAGCAGGCTCAGGCCATAGCGCGCCAGCGTCACTTCCGCCTGCTGCAAGCTGCCCTTGAAGTCATGGCCGGCAAGCAGCAGCAGCGTGGACACCGCGATGAAGGCGCCAGCGACGAGAAACTCGCCCTGGCCGAAATTGAAGGTTTTGGTGGTGTTGTGGGTGATGTTGAAACCCAGGGCCACCAGGGCATAGATGCTGCCCAATGCCAGGCCACTGAACATGGCCTGAAGAATACTGACTGCCATACGCGCAACTCCGATCGCTCGCCATATCAACGCAAGGTGCTGACGAACCGCGGGCGCGGTCCGTCAGCAAACAGGCTTTACTTCTTGAAGTCAGCGGGCTGGAAGCCGTTGGTCACGGAATCCTCGAACTTCACGACGGTGTCGCCCTTCCAGCGCGCGAGGTAGAAGTCATTGACGTTCAGGCCTTCGTGCATGGTCTTGGTGAACGGCTTGTTGTAGGTCTTGATCACGCCTTCGACGCCCTGCAGGTTTTCCAGAGCCGCGGCCACCTTGGGGCCGTCGGTGCTGTTGGCCTGCTTCATCGCCGCGGCCAGCAGCATCACCGAGTCATAGCTTTGCGCCGCGCAGGGGAAGGTTGTCAGCGTGGGGAAGTTCTTGCGCACGCGCTCGCCCAGCGCCTTGGTCTTGGCGTTGGTGTCTTCCGTGGTGGAGGCCGCCATGATCAGATGCTCGGACAGCTTGGCGCCGGTCATCTTGGGAAACAGCGAGCTCAGATTGCCCCAGGCACCCAGTGTGGTCGGCAGGTAGTTGATCTTCTCCATGCTGCGCAGCACCTGGGCCGTGCCGTCGGCCAGGCCGTAGACGATCACGGTGTCGGCGCCCGCGGCCTTGATCTTCGACAGCTGCGAAGTGATGTCGGTGTCCTTGGGGCCGAACTTCTCCACGGCCACGGGCTTGACGCCATGCAGCTCGAGAATTGCCGTCGCGTCCTTGGTGCCGCCCTGGCCGTAGCCGGTCGAATCGGCCAGCACGGCAATTTTCTTGCCCGCCGAATGCTTGACCGCATAGGCCGCCAGCAGCGCCGACTGCTCGCGGTCCACCATAGAGATGCGGAACAGGTAGTTCTGCGCGTCGTTGGCGTAGCGGGTGGTGATCTCCGAGCCGGTGGCGATAGGCACCACGACGGGAATCTTCTTTTGCTGGGGCAGGTGCAGCCAGGCCAGCGCATTGCCCGAGTTGGCCGGGCCGACGACAGCCGAGACTTTCTCGTTGTCGATCAGCTCGGTCATGTTCTGAATCGACTTGGGCGGCGTGCCAAGATCGTCGCGGATCACGCCCACGACCTTGCGGCCCATGATGCCGCCGGCCTTGTTGATGTCCTCGATCGCGGCCTCGAATCCCCAGCGGCCCGAAATCCCCAGCTCGGCAACACCGCTGCCCGACATGTCGGCGTTGTAGCCGATCTTGATGTCCTGCGCGTAGGCCGTGCCCGATACGACGGCGGCGGCAATCGCCGTTTTGGCAAATCCTTTGAACCAGTTCATGCTTGTCTCCTTTGACGGCTTTTGTGAGGCCACGACCCAAAGCCACAGGCTTCGGGTATGCGACCCATTTGGTGTCCAGCCAATATAGACAAACTGTATCCATCCCGACAGGTACAGTTGAGCGATACAGTCCCGCAGAAGACAGGTACAGCAAGGTTGCGGCAGGCCTTGCCCAACAGGCACTGCCGACTGACCTCTTTGCCGGTTTCAGGACATGCCGTCAAGCAGCCGATCGAGCGCCTGCTGGTACTGCAACTGCAGGTGCGCAATCTGCGCCGGCTGCGCCTGGCCCGCGACCAGCGCCAGCCCGCTGCCATGCGCATGATCAATCAGAATATCGCGCCACAGCAGGGGCTGATCGGTAAGCCGCTGCAGCAGCGCGGTCAGGTGCTCGGTGATCTCGCGCGTGACGCCGGCAAAAGCCTGCGGCGTTGCAAAGATCGCCAGCGTCAGCTGCGGAAAGCGGCCCACGGCCTGGTGGTAACGGGTCAGCAGCACCCGGATTTGCGCGCGTTCATCGGCCAGCTGCTGCGGCTCGTCAAGCACCTGGGCATAGACCTGGTCAGCCAGCGCGCGCAGCAGCCCGGCCTGGTCGCCCACATGGCGGTAGAGACTCATGGGCGTGACGCCCAGCCTGGTGGCCAGCGCACGCATCGTCAGGCCCTGGCCTGCGCCTTCGCCCAGCAGGTCCAGCGCCGCTGCCAGGATCTCGTCACGCGCAATGCCCAGACCGCGTACAGGCCGTCCACGTGCGAAACTCATGGCTTGAGCCGGTAGCAAGACTGCACCAGACCCGAAGCGAAGCTGCGGCTCGACACCAGCGTCCAATCGATGTCGCCGGGCAGCGCGCCAAACAAGCGCCTTCCGGCACCCAGCAGTACCGGCACCGTGCTGATCACCATGTCGGCGACCAGTCCGTCGCGCAAAAAGGACTGCACCAGTTGCCCGCCATCGACATAGACGCGGCGCACGCCCTGCCCGGCCAGCGCCTGCATCACCTCGCGTGGAGCACTGCCGCTGAACCGCACCTTGCCCCGCAGGGCCTCGGGCACAGCCGCGTCGGCCAGCTGTTTCGACAGCACCAGCACGGGCCGGTCATAAGCCCAGGGGCCCAGCGTCAGCACCTTTTCATAGGTGCCGCGGCCCATAACGATCAAGTCCTTGTCGGCAATGAAAGCCGCGTAGCCATGGTCCTCGTCGGGCGCATCGCGCTGCAGCAGCCAGGCGATGTCGCCGTCGGGCCGGGCAATGAAGCCGTCAAGGCTGGTGGCAATGAAAACATGGGCGGTGGTCATAGGCAGCTCATTAAATATACAACGTATATTATTATGCAACGCTGCGCACCAAGGGGGCAGAGCGGCTGGACACGCTAAGGGGTTTCGGTGTGATTGATGCGCACCACCGCGCGTGCGATCAGCGCCAGCACCGCGCTTTCGGCGCCCTGCGGATCGCGCTCCTCGATGGAGTGCAATAGCGAGCGGTGCAATTCCAGCGCCCGGGCGTCGGGGCCCCAGGCGTCGCTGGACGCCTGAAAACTGGTTTTCCAGACCGCCGACAGCGCTGTCTCCAGTTGCTGGATGAACTGGTTGTCGCAGGAACGCACCACGGCGCCGTGAAAGCGCAGGTCGGCCTCGATGTAGCTGGCCTGGGTCTGGGCCTTTGCCATCGCCTCGAAGGCTTGGCGGATCTCGGCGACCTGCGGCGCCAGGGCCCTGGCCGCGGCCAGGCGCGCGGCCAGCGGCTCTATGGTCTGGCGCAGCTCCATCAGGTCGGCAATCAGCTTCTTGTCGGGCGGCGCCTCGCTTTGCCAACCCAGCACCGCGGGGTCGAACAGATTCCACTCGGCGCGCGGCAGCACATGGGTGCCGGTGCGCGGACGTATCGACACCAGGCCCTTGGCAGCAAGACTCTTCATTGCCTCGCGAATGATCAGCCGGCTCGCGCCATAGGTTTCGGCCAGCTGGGGTTCGGTCGGCAGCTGCGCGCCTTCGGCATAGCGCCCGGCAACGATGCTCGCGCCCACGGCGTCAACGATTTGGTGGTGAAAGTTGCGCAAACGGGGTGGGGACATAGGGTGCAAGCATAACCGCTGCCCCTGCTTCATTCGGTCTTGACGTCAATCATATGATGATTGTATTATTCGCAGCGGCGCGGCACCGCGTTTCATAATTCATCAAAAAAGCTGGAGACAAATCATGAAAAAAAGCCTTGTGACCCTTGCGCTTGCCTTTGGCGCAACCCTGGTCCTGCACCCCGCGGCGCAGGCCCAGGACTTTCCTTCCAAGCCGATACGCATGATCGTGCCCGTGCCCCCGGGCGGCTCGGGCGATCTGGTCTCGCGCCTCACGGCCAACGCCGCCGCCAAGGAACTGGGCCAGGCCATCGTCGTCGAGAACCGCCCGGGAGCCACCGGCAACATCGGCACGGCGGTTGCGGTCAAGGCCCCGGCCGACGGCTACACCATCTTCCTGTGCAGCATAGGCAACTGCTCGGTCAACTCCAGCCTTTACGCCAATCCCGGCTTCGATCTGTTCAAGGACATCGCCCCCGTGGTGCTGCTGGGTTCATCGATCAACGTGCTCACGGCCAGCCCCAAATCCGAGATCAACAGCGTCGAGGACCTGGTCACCAAGGCCAAGCGCGGCCAGCTGACCTATGCCTCCTCGGGCGTGGGCGCATCCAATCACCTTGCCGGCGAGATGTTCAAGAAGATGGCCGGCGTGGAGCTGCTGCATGTGCCCTACAAGGGCTCGGGCCCGGCCATCACCGATCTGCTGGGCGGGCAGATCGATGTGTTTTTCGACAACGAGCCCTCCATTGCGCCATTCGTCAAGACCGGCAAGGTCAAGGGCCTGGCGGTCACGGGCAAGGGCCGCTCCAGCAACCTGCCCGAGCTGCGCTCCATGGAGGAAATTGGCTACAAGAGCTTCATCATCGAGCCCTGGTTTGCCATTGGCGCGCCGGCCGGCACGCCCGCGGCCGTGATCCAGAAGCTCAACGCCGCGTTCAACAAGGGCCTGCAGGACCCGACAGTGCGCAAGACCATGAGCGACGCCGGCATCAACCCGCTGGGCGGAGCGCCTGCCGTGCTGGGCAAGCACATCCGCGCTGAACACGACAAATGGGCCGATCTGATCCGCTCGCAAAAGATTTCTGCGGAGTAAACAAGAATGCGCATCACAGCGATTGAAACCATACGCCTGAAGACCCAGCCCAACTTGCTGTGGGTCGAGATTGAAACCGACGCCGGCATTGTCGGCCTGGGAGAAACCTTCCGCGGCGCCGAAGCCGTGGAAACCTATATCCACTCGATGGCCGCGCCGCTGATCCTGGGCCAGAGCGCGCTGGACATCGAGCGCCTGCACAAGATCCTGCTGCGCGGCTATCTGGGCTTCAACGGCAGCGGCGTGGAAACGCGCGCCGCCTCGGCCATAGACATCGCGCTGTGGGACATCCTGGGCCAGGTCACGGGCCAGCCCATTTACCAGCTGCTGGGCGGCGCCTGCCATGACCGCATGCGTGCCTACAACACCTGCGCCGGCGTCGACTACAACAGCAAGAGCATCCAGCGCCGGCTGGTGCAGCCCGGCGACGCCAAGGTGCGCCACCGTTACGACGACCAGATCGCGTTCATTGAAAGCCCGGCCGAACTTGCCCAGAGCCTGATCGAGGAAGGCTTTGGTGCCATGAAGATCTGGCCTTTCGATGCCGCGGCCACCGCTTCGGACGGGCAGTATGTGAGCGCCCAGGCCATGCGCCAGGGCCTGGAGGTGTTCGAGAAAATTCGCCTGGCCGTGGGCGACAAGATCGAGGTGATGTGCGAATTCCATTCGATGTGGAACCTGACTTCGGCGCTGGCGATTGCGCGCGAACTCAAGCAATACCGGCCGTTCTGGGCCGAGGACCCGATCAAGATGGACAGCTCCGGTGCGCTTGCCGACTACCGCCGCCTGGCGCAGATTCCGGTCTGCGGCAGCGAGACGCTGGCCGCGCAGGGCGCTTTCCGCGACCACCTTGCAGCCCATGCGCTGGACATCGTGATGCTCGATCTCTCGTGGTGCGGGGGAATCACCGAGGCGCGCAAGATCGCGAGTCTGGCCGACGCCTACCAGAAACCGATTGCCCCGCATGACTGCACCGGCCCGGTCGTGCTCATGGCTTCGCTGCACCTGGGGCTGGCCTCGCCCAATGCCATCTTCCAGGAAGTCGTGCGCGCGTTTCTCAGCACCTTCTACAAGGACCTGGTGACCGAGCTGCCGGTGCTGGAAAACGGCTACCTGCTGCGCCCCGACAAGCCGGGCCTGGGCACTTCGCTGGCGCCCGGCGTCAAGCGCGACCCCGCGGCCAGCACGCGCCGCAGCACTGCGGCGTAAACCCAAGACCCGTACTCCGGGCCGGCGCTCGCCGGCCCCGCCCCGCTGCACCCGCCAACAAAGCCGCAATGACGGCTGGGCGCAGCCATGGCCGATTTCAACAAGGAGACAAAAAATGAGCCACAAGATCCACCACCACATCGCCCTGGGCGCGCTGCTTGCCTGTTCGACTGCCGCATTTGCGCAGTCCGGCGTCACCGTCTACGGCCGCGCCGATGCGGCCGTGTACCACCAGTCGCGCTCCAACCCCGGCGCCAACCAATGGTCGCTGTCTTCCGACACCAGCTACTTCGGCCTGCGCGGCAACGAGGACCTGGGCGGGGGCCTGAGCGCGACGTTCAAGCTGGAAAGCCAGCTCGATCTGTCGAGTGGCACCAGCAGCGCCGCCTTCTTCAATCGCGAAGCCTATGTAGGCCTGTCCGACCGCCGCCTGGGCACGCTGCAGCTGGGCTCGATGTGGGGCCCGTCGGTCTGGATTTCGGGCAAGGCCGATGCGTTTGGCCGCGCGCAACTAGGCGCGGTGCAGACCCTGCTGCAGGGCGCGAACAATCGCGGCAACACCTTCAAGTTCGACAACGCCGTGCAGTACATCACCCCCAAGATCGGCAACGTGTTTGGCCGCGCCTATGTCCAGGCTGCCGAAGGCGCGGTCACGGGCCGCAACTACGCGCTGGCGCTGGACTACAGCAGCGGCCCGGCCTTTCTGGGCCTGGCCTTTGACAGCGCGCAGATCGCGGGCTCGGCCGTGGGCCTGGCCGCACCCGCGGTGCGCGCCAAGACGCTGGGCGTTGGCGGCGCCTACAACTTCGGCGTGGTGCGCGTGCACGGCTACTACCAGCGCAACCAGATTCCGGGCCTGGATGCCGCCACTTCCGTCAACGCCAGCGCCGCCCTGCCCGTGGGCTCCGGCGAGTTTCGCCTTGCCGTTGGCCGCTGGTCACGCCCGGGCGATGCCGATGCCAGGCGCGTGGCGCTGGGCTACGCGCACTTCCTGTCCAAGCGCACCCAGGTCTACGCCACCTTGGCCCAGCTCAAGAACGGCAGCCGCTCGACGACCATGCTGTTTCCCATCAGCCAGGACTCGGCGCCGGCGCTGGCCGGCCAGGATGTGAAAGCGTTTGGCGTGGGCATGCGACATATGTTCTAGGCACGGTCCGGACGCGCGGCTGCGACGGTGCGGCCAGCGGCATCAAAACGAGTTGAACAGCTTGTCACGGCCAACGTCGATCCCTTTGCCTGCCTGCAGGCCCATACAAGGTAGGCAGCAAGGCAAACTGGGCAGAAGTCATGGATTCGAGGCGCGAGCGGTAGTCGGTCTGACCGACAAGGGTCTTGATGCCACGTACAGAAGCGGCAACGAAAGTGTTCGCATGACCATGCTTCAATCGAACCGATGCTTTTTGGTTCTTCTTGAAGATTTTGACCACCTAAAACGAACCGCTTTCATCGAACCATCTAAAAAGAACCGCGATGTTTGTCCGCGCCTATCTCCGAACCTCTACCCAAGCACAAGACGCCAGCCGCGCCCGTGCGGCCTTGGAGGCCTTGGAGGCCTTGGAGGCCTTCGCCGCCGAGCGAGAAGTGACAGTGGCGGCTTGCTATGTGGAGAACGAGTCGGGAGCGAGCCTGAAGCGCCCGGAGCTTTTCCGCCTGCTGGGTGACTGCCAGCCCGGGAATGTGCTGCTGGTGGAACAGGTGGACCGCCTGCACGCTTGAACGATGCCGACTGGGAGGCACTGAAGCGCGAGATTAGGCTCCGCGGCGTGCGCATCGTAGCGCCGGACCTGCCCACCTCCTGGCATGGCATTGCCACCACGGACGAGACGACAGCCCGCATCCTGGCCGCCGTGAATAGCATGCTGCTGGATATGCTGGCGGCCCTAGATCAGGTCAAACTCTCTCAACCTCTTCAGACCAGAAGAAATTTCCTGTGACTTGTAGTAGTGACTTCGTCTTGATTTAGTTACTAACAAATCATTCAATTCATTTTCATCAGCAAACTGCAAAATCATATGAATATTTGCTAACAGCTCCAAACCATAGGGATTTTCAAAACCCTCTATCAACTGGATAAGTTGCTCAACTGGATGCTCATCCAATTCATTCTTCTGAATATACTCATCTGCAGCTGCATATCCGCTAGGGGTGACATGAACGCTGCGCGCCTCGCCATTAATCTGTGAAAATATATTCATTTTCTCCATTGACCTAAAGGCGAGCTTCAACCTTTCCGAGTAAGGCCCCCACAGATTTTTCGAGAAATCAATATTTAAACCGACGCCTAGCTGCTGAAGCAAATAAGCAATTTTCTGGAGAGACAATTGATCAATTTCCCCAAAAAAATATGGCTCCGCAGCAGCAACTGCCTTAACCAGCAGCGCTCTCTCATAAGTCATTTTTATCGACCCATGGTGTTGCTCAGGCGGATCTAGGTCATGATCAAAAAATGGGATGTATAAATTAACCGCAACATCATGCAGATCAATTAACTTACTGACAATAAGAGGCTTAACAACATCCCAATCCAGACCACCGTTACCGCACCCCAATGGAGGCAAAGCAATTGACTTAATATTGTATTTTTCTATGACAATCTTCAAATCATCAAGCCCATCCTCGATAAATTTAAGCTCAGAACTATTTCTCCAATGATCCTTCGTTGGAAAATTAATAACATACTTGGGCTCACCCGGAATAAAATAATCATTCTCCCAAACCAGCATTTTCCCCGGACGCAATTTCTTTGTATTGCAAATTTCTTTATAATAATTATAGTTTCCTATCCAGCGTCTTTTAAACTCAAGGGCAATACCCTTCCCCATTACGCCAACACAATTAACTGTATTCACATAAGCCTCAGAGGAATCTCGCAATAAGTCCCCATGCAGGTATTTAATAGTCATCTTATAAAACACTCCTGCCTGACAATCACAGGGACGTCGACTTGAAAATGGCTCAAAAGAGTCTCGGCTTCTTCCCCACTCTGCGCCGACGGGCAAACAATTGCACACGCGAGACCTAACGGGACACTGTCTCTTATTAAGAATTCGGCCATACGAACTCGCTGCCTTAATGCATACCGGGGATGGCTCTGCTGGAAAAAATACTTACAACTACCTTCATATCCAATTTCAGGAATTCTAGCGACAATTGGCGCCTCATCGAACAAAGTCCAGTCAATGTGATTCTCAATTACACTAATATCATTGACTATTGCTGGGGCTGGGGCATGCGAGTTGACCGCAAAATCACTATAACACCACGTTAAATCAGATTCTACTATATCTTCAACTCTGTAAACTACAAAAACCCTATTCAACCAACTGGATTGACCAACAGGAACCCCAGCAGGATCAATCACCAAAACATTTCCTTTATTAATAGAATATGAAAATGATGTTATTGGCGAGAAATAGAACGGCACATAGTCATTCACAACACCACCGGTTGGAATATAAAAATCCTCCTCCCCTCTGCGAGCCACTATCTGACCGTAGCTAGTTTGGTGACAAGCCTGAAGAGGAAAATAGTTTTTAGAGCGGATATACCCAGAAACCAAAAATGTGTGCAAATCCCTGCAGTCAAACTGCCTAAAAATAAATCTTGGCATTACACTCCACAATTATCAGAACACAGCAATAAAATTAGCACCCAAACACACGCGGAATAACTAATTTTGGAATCACCCTCATCTTCAAAAATTGGCAAGCAGCACTGATCCCTATTTAACGTATTAAAATAATTCTCAGACCCCACGATTAATGTCCAGCTCAGAGGCCCCAGATCTCCACCCAAATCATCTATAGCATTTAACACGATTTGAGCCTCCTATACCATCATTTCCTGGCGACTGTCAAAATCCCCCAACGCGTGCCTAGGCGGACATTGACGTCAGAACACAAATAGTGTCGATTGCGATGAGCCTAGCATTTAAAAATGACGGGGCAAACAGGCCCACCGGGGCACCTCAGCAGGCTCTCAGCACCCTCAAGCACCCCTAAGACTAAATTTGTGGCTTGATGAAATCAACCTCGTAATCGAGCGCATTCAGCAGCTCTTGACGGCTCCGTAAAGTATCGGTGATAGATTTGTCCTAATACCCATTGGACACTGGGGGGAAACCCATCCACCGGCTAGGCATGTCCCGTGATTCGGGTCAAGTTCAAAGGCATCGGCCTATGGACCTGCCCATAAGTTAGCGGGGTGTGTCGGAAGGCATGCATACCCAGCAGCTTCGCCTTTGGGGTGTTGTCGCGAAGCCCGGTGTCTTGCAGGAATTGCCTGAACCACTTTTCCGTCTCTCCGCTGGCTCGCTTCTTGACCCCTGCGGCCTATACCCAGAGACCGATCCAAAACCAGTTAAATTAACCCCGGACTCCAAAGCCAAGCGCTACTGAAAACGGGGGACATCGGCCCACACCAAGCTGGCAGGCCAGCAGCATTTCGGGGCAGACACGCAGGCCCAGGCAGCCGACGATGGCGTGATTCACAGCTTCAAGGCGCTGCGCACCTCTGCAGACTTCAAAGCCCACTACAGCAAAGATGCACCGGCAGGCGACAAGGTGGGTCTGTCCGACTTTGTGCGCGCCGTGGCAGGCATGCGAACCAGCGAAGGTGCCATCCAGGCACTGAGCCTGGGCCAGGACACGGCGGGCGGCTATGCGGTGCCCCATACCGTCATGCCCGAGATTCTGGCCGCTATGGCACCTGCCAGCAGCTTGCTGCAGGCTGGCGCTGGCGTGGTGCCTATGGAGAAAGGTGCCAAGTCCGTGACCACGGCAGTGGTCAACGCGCTGCCCCAGGCGGCCTGGCGCAATGAGTCTGGTTCGCTGGCGCTGTCCGAGCCCACTTTCCGTGGCGTGACGGCAGTTCCTCAGTCCCTGGCCTTCATGTTCAAGGTGTCGCGCGAGCTGCTGGCCGACGCACCCAACATGGAAGCCGCGCTGCGCATTGCCATCGGCCAAGCCTTCGCCAAGGAGCTGGACCGCGTTGGCTTGCGTGGCAGTGGCACTGCCCCCGAGCCGCGCGGCCTGCTGAACACCGATGGCGTGCAGGTAGTGAACTTCGGCGGTGCCAATGGTGCGGCCCTGGCTGGCTATGCCCCCGTTCTCCAGGGCATTGGTGCAGTGATGAACGCAGACGGCCCCATGCCCAATGCGGTGATCGGCGCGCCGCGCAGCGTCATCACCCTGGCTGGTCTGGTGGACACTACGGGCCAGCCCATCCGAAAGCCCGAGCTGCTGCAGAACCTGCCCATGCTGCACACGTCGCAGATCCCTACCGACCTGGACGTAGGCACCTCGGCGGATGGCAGTGAGCTGTATGTGGGTGATTTCCGTGGCATGTACTTCCTGCTGCGTGAGAACGTCAGCATCCAGCTGCTGCGCGAGGCCTTTGCATCCACAGGAGAGATTGGCTTTGCCTGCCATGTCCGCGCCGATGTGGTGATCCCGTACCCGCAGACCTTCGCGGTGGTCAAGGGCGTGCGCGCGTAAGCAGCGCTGGCCCAGGCGCAACAAAGCCCCGCATGGTTCGCCCAGCGGGGCTTTTCTTTTATCAACCAGAATACATGGTTGATATTCCAAGGATCTCAAATGTCTCAACGTGAAATTGTGAACTGTGCATGCCCACTATGCGGAGCTGACGCTGCCTACTATGAGATCGACTATGGCGAACGCCATTACTACAAATGCCCGACTTGCACAAAGTTCATCATCACGGATACGGCCGAAAAGCGCATTCGCCAAAGCGGCAGCACCCCATCCGATTTTTCGGGCGCAGCTGCAGCGGCCACTAAGGACGATGATCGCGTGCTTGAGATTTGCTACAGCCATGGAGGTAGCGTGCCTACCGGCTTCTCGATCAAGGTCGTAAACAAAGCTGACTACCGAAGCATTTGACGCATCGCGCCTGCCGTGCTGTCGATGCATGCGTCCAGTCCAGATGCAGGGCGGGGGGCATGCGAAGTCCCCGCCCCTCCCGGCTCTAGACCGCACTGTTCCGCACGCGCGGAAAATTTCCCCCTGTATGAATTTTGTTAAAGCCGGCAATCAAACAATCAAAGCCCCGAGACCCAGCATCCATGCGGGTTTGCGGGCAGTTTTGAATTTTTTGATTTGTTAAAGCAGTTTGATTTTTTGTTAAAGCTTTAACATCCTGAGCCGCTTGCATCGGGATGCACCAGGCCGCAAGGTCGCTTCCCAAGAGTTAGCGGCCTACTTTCAGGAGGCAGGCTGCGCTGGCGTTTGAGCTTGCTTCTTGGCGTCACCGAGTGCTTGCATTCGCGCTATACGATCTGCGCGAGCAGCTCGCGCTATGTACCATTCTTGGTCAAGAAGGTGAATCAGATTAAGCAGAGTTTCGGCCTCTCCTGGTTCAACATCAACCATAAGGCTCACATCTTGCTCAGGATGCGCCCCAATATTCCCGACGCTCTTAACGGCCAACATTGCATCGTACAGTTCTGAATCGCACCGATCTTTGATGAATTCGAGCTCTTGATGCAGTGTTCTTTTTTTTTGAACTTGAAAAAAGTCCCGAATCATGCCTTGGAGAGCCCGCCGAGCCAAGGTAGCCGAGGCCTTTGGACTCAACGAGGATATTAGTGACGCTTCGTTGTAGTCAGTAACTACATGCTCAGGAACATATTTTGAAAGAGGTAAAGGTGTAGTTGGCAAAAATCTGAACTTACCTATGCCGACCGGGGAACGAGGACGAAACAAGACACGCCCACCGCCTGCCGGCGCCCCGTAAGTACCGTACTCCGCAGACACCTCAAAGGATGTGGACCTACACGCCTGGTTAGGACATTCGATCAACTTGTAGCTTAGCTGGATGTACGAATTGTCAGGCGTCGTAGCCGCGTTCGCAATCTGCGCTCCAGTGTCAAAGTTGGGATCAGTGACTGTCGTGTGAGTTCCGCACGAAGGGCATACCCAGTTAAAGCTGTCGGCCACAAGCACCTCGTCTATTGATGGGTAGATTGATGGGTAAAACAGAAAAGCCCCGCCTATTGCTAGGCGGGGCTTTGTGTTTTGGCGGAGAGGGCGGGATTCGAACCCGCGGTGGGGATAAACCCACACACGCTTTCCAGGCGTGCGACTTAAGCCACTCATCCACCTCTCCGAAGACCGCAATTGTAGCAACAGTTTTGCCGCCCGAAAGCGAACTGTGCAAATTTAGCGAAATTAGTTGCGCGTGCCGCCGACCTGCACCATCTTCATTGCGGAAGTGATGAGGCTGGAGACTTCGGTCATGTTGCTGGGCACGATCAGCGTGGTCTGGGCGTCGGCGGCGACCTTGCCGTAGGCTTCGACGGCGCTCTGGGCGACTTTCAGCTGCACGGCCTGCTCGCCGCCGGGCTGGCGAATCGCTTCGGCAATGCGCTCGAGCGCGGTGGCGGTGGCGTCTGCCACGGTGGTGATGGCTGCGGCCTCGCCCTGGGCGTTGTTGATCGCGGCTTGCTTTTCACCTTCGGAGCGCGCAATCGAGGCTTCGCGTTCGCCGGTGGCAATGTTGATCTGTTCCTGGCGGCGGCCTTCGGACGCGGCAATCAGCGCGCGCTTTTCGCGCTCGGCGGTGATCTGGGCCTGCATGGAGCGCAGGATCTCGGCCGGTGGCGTCAGATCCTTGATCTCATAGCGCAGCACCTTCACGCCCCAGTTGAGCGCCGCCTCGTCGATGGCCGAGACCACCTGGGCGTTGATCATGTCGCGTTCCTCGAAGGTCTTGTCGAGTTCCAGCTTGCCGATCACGCTGCGCAGCGATGTCTGGGCCAGTTGGGTCACGGCCATGATGTAGTTCGACGAGCCGTAGCTCGCACGCATCGGGTCGGTGACCTGGAAGTACAGGATGCCATCGACCTGCAACTGCGTGTTGTCACGCGTGATGCAGACCTGGCTGGGAACGTCGAGCGGGATTTCCTTGAGACTGTGCTTGTAGGCCACGCGGTCGACAAACGGCACCAGGAAGTTCAGGCCCGGAGTGAGCGTGCCCGCGTACTTGCCCAGGCGTTCCTTGACCCAGGCGTTCTGCTGGGGCACGACCTTGATCGAACGTGCTATGAAAATGGCCGCAATGACCAGAAGAATGATGGCAACTTCCATGGTGTCTCCCTCCCCGATGGGGCGTGATTGAAATTCGCTGACAAAGAAATCTGCGGGCCGCAACGGCCGTGGGCCGTCCGCGCCCGCGGCGGCTCAGAGCTTGTCGACCAGCAGGCGATTGCCTATGACTTCGGCCACGCGGTGGGAGCCGGGCGTGGGGGCATTGCCGGGCCGCAGCACCACGGTCCACTGCGCACCGCGGTAGCGCACCTGCGCCGTGCCGTCTGCCGCCCAGTTCTCCACCTGCACCGATTCACCGATATCGAGATTCATGCTGCGATCACTTTCCGCGGGCTGCATGCGCGCCTGGCGCCGGCGCAGCAGATAGCAGGCAACGACAGCCGCCGTGCCGACCAGGGCGGCGCACACGATCTGCCCGGTTTCGGAAGCTCCGAGGTGGGCGGCGCTCGCTCCCGCCACGGCACCGATTGCCAGCATCAGCAAATAGAAACTGCCCGTGAGCAGCTCGGCGGCGACCAAAGCCCCCGCAACCAGCCACCACACTGTAAAACTTGCCATGTAGCCTGCTCCTGTGTAATTCAATGTTTGTAGTTCACCACAGTTATGAGGTGATAAGGTTCTGCTTTCACAGACGCAATAAGGATATTCCTTACACTCGCGCCTGTTTAGATTTTTTAAGCCCGACACAACGGAGGCTGTGCATGAAGTTTCGCTTTCCCATCATCATCATAGATGAAGACTATCGCTCTGAGAATACCTCAGGCCTGGGCATTCGCGCCCTGGCGCAGGCCATTGAGACGGAAGGATTCGAAGTACTGGGCGTGACCAGTTACGGCGACCTGACGCAATTCGCCCAGCAGCAAAGTCGGGCGAGCGCTTTCATTCTCTCCATTGACGATGAAGAGTTCACGCTGGGCTCGGGCCTGGACCCCATCGTGCTGAGCCTGCGCAAGTTCATCGAGGAAGTGCGCCGCAAGAACGCCGATGTGCCGATCTACGTGCACGGCGAGACCAAGACCAGCCGCCACCTGCCCAACGACATCCTGCGCGAGCTGCATGGCTTCATCCACATGTTCGAGGACACCCCCGAATTTGTCGCCAAGCACATCATCCGCGAAGCCAAGAATTACCTTGAAAGCGTGCAGCCGCCATTCTTCAAGGCGCTGCTCGACTACGCCGAAGACGGCTCGTACAGCTGGCACTGCCCGGGCCACTCCGGCGGCGTCGCCTTCCTCAAGAGCCCCGTGGGCCAGATGTACCACCAGTTCTACGGTGAGAACATGCTGCGCGCCGACGTCTGCAATGCCGTCGAGGAACTCGGCCAGTTGCTGGACCACAACGGCGCCATCGGCGCCAGCGAACGCAATGCGGCCCGCATCTTCAATGCCGACCACTGCTTTTTCGTGACCAACGGCACCTCCACCTCGAACAAGATCGTCTGGCACCACACCGTGGCCTCGGGCGATGTGGTGGTGGTCGACCGCAACTGCCACAAGTCGGTGCTGCACGCGATCATCATGACGGGCGCCATTCCGGTGTTCCTCAAGCCCACGCGCAATCACTTCGGCATCATCGGGCCCATCCCGCAAAGCGAATTCGCGCCCGAGACCATCCAGGCCAAGATCGCCGCCAACCCGCTGCTGCAGGGCGTCGATGCCAAGGCCGTGAAGCCGCGCGTGCTGACGCTCACGCAGTCGACCTACGACGGCGTGCTCTACAACACCGAGACCATCAAGAGCATGGTTGACGGCTATGTCGAAAACCTGCACTTCGACGAAGCCTGGCTGCCGCACGCGGCCTTCCACCCCTTCTATGGCAGCTACCACGCGATGGGCAAGAAGCGCGCGCGCCCCAAGCATTCGGTGGTCTACGCCACCCAGTCCATCCACAAGCTGCTGGCCGGCATCAGCCAGGCCTCGCATGTGCTGGTGCAGGATTCGCAGACGCAAAAGCTCGACCGCCATCTGTTCAACGAGGCGTATCTGATGCACACCTCGACCAGCCCGCAGTACAGCATCATTGCGAGCTGCGACGTGGCCGCGGCAATGATGGAGCCGCCCGCCGGCACGGCGCTGGTCGAGGAAAGCCTGGCTGAAGCGCTGGACTTCCGCCGCGCGATGCGCAAGGTCGAGGACGAGTTCGGCAAGAACGACTGGTGGTTCACGGTCTGGGGCCCGGACGACATCATCGAAGAAGGCCTGGGCACCGCCGAAGACTGGATCTTCCGCGCCAAGTCCAAGTCCAAGGGCAAGAAGGCTTCGGCCAAATGGCATGGTTTCGGCGATCTGGCCGACGGCTTCAACATGCTCGACCCCATCAAGTCGACCATCGTCACGCCCGGCCTGAACCTCGACGGTGCTTTCGACAAGACCGGCATTCCCGCGTCCATCGTCACCAAGTACCTGTCCGAGCATGGCGTGGTGGTCGAGAAGACGGGCCTGTACTCGTTCTTCATCATGTTCACCATCGGCATCACCAAGGGCCGCTGGAACACCATGCTCACGGCCTTGCAGCAGTTCAAGGACGACTACGAGAAGAACCAGCCGATGTACCGCATCCTGCCCGAGTTCTGCCAGCAGCACCGGCAGTACGAGCGCATGGGCCTGCGCGACCTGTGCCAGCATGTGCATCAGATGTACGCCAAGCACGATATCGCGCGTCTGACGACCGAGATGTACCTTTCGGACCTCACGCCGTCGATGAAGCCTTCGGACGCCTACGCCCACATCGCCCAGCGCCGCACCGAGCGCGTCGAAATCGACCGCCTCGAAGGCCGCACCACGGTTGGCCTGGTCACGCCCTACCCACCGGGCATTCCGCTCTTGATTCCCGGCGAAGTCTTCAACAAGAAGATCGTCGACTACCTGCTGTTTGCCCGCGACTTCGCCAAGGAATGCCCCGGCTTTGAAACCGACATCCACGGCCTGGTCGAGGAAGAGGACGAAGCCGGCGTGGTGCGCTACTACGCCGACTGCGTGGCTGAAGTGCCCAAGGTCGCGGCCAAGCCCGCTGCTGCAGCGCGCGCCAAGGCGCCCGCAAAGGCGCCCGCAAAAGCACCGGCAAAGCCAGCCGCAAAAGCAGCGGTGAAGTCCGCCGCCAAGCCGGCCTCCGCGCCGGCCAAGGCATCCGCCAAGACCCCGGCAAAGCCCGCTGCAGCGGCCAAGACGCCGGTCCAGGCGGCCAAGCCAGCGACCAAGGTGGCCGCAAAGACCGCGGCAAAAACGCCAGCCAAGGCCCCGGTGAAGACCGTGACCAAGGAAGAAGTCGCGACCATGACCGAAGACCGGACCACGGCCAAGCGCACGGCGCGCGCCACGGCCACGCCGGGCAAGGGCAAGAAGACGCTGGTGCAGGTCGGCGCTGACGAGTTCAGCCGAAAGATCTGACCACGCAACGCATGCCCACCTGGGCCTGGCGCCTGGCCGCATTCTGCTGGGCGGCCACCATGGCCTGGGGCTGCCTGCAGGAGGCCAGCGGCGCGGCGCCCGGCTGGTGGCGCCTGCCGCATATCGACAAGCTCGCGCATGCAGGCATGCATGGCCTTCTTGCCTGGCTGCTGTGGCGCGCCGCCAGCCTGGGCCGCGCCAGCCTGTGGGGCGCTGTGGGAGTCGTGCTGCTGTGCGCAGCCTATGGCCTTGCCCTCGAATGGAGCCAGGCGCAGTTCACACTGACGCGCAGCGCCGAGGCCCTGGACGCACTTGCCAACACGCTGGGCGCAATGCTGGGAGTGATGCTGGGCGCAACACGGGGCTCGAGGCCAGGCCCGGGTCCGCGCGCCTTGCCAGCGCCGGGCGCTAGCGGTCACCGGCGCCCGGCTCTGCCGCCTTAATGCCGCCTTAATGCCGCCTTAATGCTGCCTTAATCCGCGCCCTGCATCATTCAAGGTTTTGCAAAAAATCCAATAAAATCAATAGCTTACGTCATTGACAAAGATCAATGGCAAGGGTGCCGCAGGCAATGAGAATTCCCCGAAAGCAATCGAGGAATTCTCAACATGGCAGATAGAAACGGGGCCCAGGCACCACTGGCCCAGCCCCACAGCAAACGCACTTTCCTGCAGGAGCTGGTGGCGCTGGCCACCACCTTTGGCCTGGCCACAGCCACCCCGCCCGCGGCCGCACAGGCGCCCGGCCAGCCCGCACGCCGCCCGGGTGCCGAAGGCAAGCGATACGGCATGCTGGTCGACATTCGCAAGTGCATAGGCTGCCAGGCCTGCACCGTGAGCTGCTCGATGGAGAATCTCCCGCCCATAGGCCAGTTCCGCACCACCGTGCTGCAATACGAGGTCAGTGCTCCTGGAATGGCCGCGCCGGCCATGGTCAGCCTGCCGCGGCTGTGCAACCATTGCGACAACCCGCCCTGCGTGCCGGTATGCCCGGTGCAGGCCACGTTCCAGCGCACCGACGGCATCGTGCTGGTCGACAACGAACGCTGCGTGGGCTGCGGCTATTGCGTCCAGGCCTGCCCCTATGACGCGCGCTTCATCAACCACGAGACGCAGACCGCCGACAAGTGCACTTTCTGCGAGCACCGGCTCGAAGCCGGGCTGCTGCCGGCCTGCGTCGAAAGCTGCGTCGGCGGAGCGCGCGTGATCGGCGACCTGAACCAGGCCGACAGCGAAATCAACCGCCGCATCGCGGCCAGCAAGGACCAAGTCAAGGTGCTCAAGCCCGGTCTCAAGACCGAGCCGCATGTCTTCTACATCGGCCTGCCCGATGCCTTTGTCGACGGTGTCGACGGCCAATCCAGCGTGCGCCTGCTCGCCCCATCCCACTGACGAGGCAAGCGCTCATGCAGATCATTGAATTGTTGACCCCGGCCTACGAGGCCGCCTGGCTGCCCTGGGCCGTGCAGTACTTCTTCCTGGTGGGCATTGCCACCGGCGCGGCCCTGCTGGCCGTCTGGGGCGCCTGGTCGCCGGCGCACCGTCCGGCGGCCAAGGCCTTGCCGCTGTCCATGCTGGTGCTGGCCATCACGGCCATGGCCGCGCCGGTCTCGCTGCTGGCCGACCTGCACCAGCCCGCGCGCTTCTGGCACTTCTACGCCCACTTCACGCCCTGGTCCTGGATGTCGCTGGGCGCGCTGCTGCTGCCGCCGTTTGCCGGCCTGTCCCTGGCCATGTGCGCGGCCTGGTGGCTGGGCCGCACGCGCTGGATGCGCGCGCTGGGCGCGGCGCTGTTGCTGTCGGCGCTGAGCATCGTGATCTACACCGGCGCCGAGATCAGCGTGGTCAAGGCCAGACCGCTCTGGAACAACCCCTGGGTGCCGGTGAACCTGGCGCTGACGGCCTGGCTGGCCACCGTGGGGGCACTGCTGGTCGCCAGCTGCTGGCTGCCCGCGGGCCGCGATGCCCAGGTGCGCGCCTGGCTGGCGCGGCTGGGACTGGGCCTGAGCGCGGCGCTGCTGGCCGTGGCCGGCCTCTGGGCGGCTACCGGCCTGGCGCTGGGCACGCCGTCGTTTCAAGCCGCAGCCCGTCTGCATGCCGACTTCCCGGTCTGGCGCGCCAGCCTGTGGCTTTCGGTGCTGCTGGGCGCGGCCGTGCTGCTGCTGTGGTGCCAGCCGCGCCACTGGGCCGGCTCCCCGACCCGCACCCTGGCGCTGGGCCTGACGGTTGCAGCCGCGGCCTGGGGCTTTCGCTGGGCGCTGTTCATGGGCGTGCAAGGCGTGCCCAAGTACGGCGCTGGCCTCTATGTCTACCGCATGCCTGTGGGCGGCGACGGCCTGATGGGCATGCTGGGCATCTTCGGCCTGTGCCTGGCGCTGGCCACGCTGGCGCTGTGGGCGCTGGAGCGCTTTCCCGCCCGCAGCGCGCATCCCGCGCACTGACATCTCACAAGACTCTCCATGAACGACAAGCATTCCCCCTCTCCTGCCGCCACGCCTGAAACCGCACCCGACACCCAGCGCCGTACGCTGCTGCGCTCGGGCCTGGCCGCGGGTGGCCTGGCCGCCTTTGCCGCCGGCTATGGCGAAACCCTGGTCAAGGCCGGCAAGGGCCTGGTCACCGGCACCTCGGGCGTGGCCACGGCCAGCGCCACGCGCGGCAATTCCCTGCTGCCCGAATTTCGCATAGACCCGGCTACGGGCCTGCTGCAGACCCAGCCCGGGCAGGTCGTCAGCCCGTCCAGCTGCCTGGGCTGCTGGACCCAGTGCGGGGTGCGCGTGCGCGTCGACCAGGCGGGCAATCAGATACTGCGCGTCGCCGGCAACCCCTACCACCCGCTGGCCACGACACGCCCCGCGCCCATGGAAACGCCGGTGCGCGAAGTCTATGCCCAACTGGGCGGCGACAACGGCCTCGAAGGCCGGGCCAGCGCCTGCGCGCGCGGCGCGGCCATGCTCGAGCACCAGAAAAGCCCGCACCGCGTGCTGGCTCCACTCAAGCGCGTGGGCCCGCGCGGCAGCGGCCAGTGGCAGACGATTTCCTTTGAACAGCTGGTCGCGGAGATCTGCGAAGGCGGCGACCTGTTTGGCGAAGGCGCGGTCGAGGGCCTGCGCGCCATCCGCGACACCGAGACCCTGATGGATGCCGACAACCCCGAGTACGGTCCCAGGTCCAACCAGCTGCTGTTCACCGATGCCAGCAACGAAGGCCGCACGCCGCTGATACGCCGCTTTGCCCAGCAGTCGTTTGGCACCGTCAACTTCAGCAACCATGGCGCCTATTGCGGCCAGAGCTACCGCGTGGGCACGGGCGCGGCGCTGGGCGATCTCTCGGGCATGCCGCACGGCAAGCCCGACTGGACGAACTCGCGCTTCGGCCTGTTCATCGGCGCGGCGCCGGCCCAGGCCGGCAACCCGTTCCAGCGCCAGGGGCGCGAGCTGGCCGAGGCGCGTTCGCGGCCCGAGAACACCTATCGCTACGTGGTGGTGTCGCCGCTGCTGCCCACTTCCTCCAGCCAGGCATCGGGCGACAACAACCGCTGGCTGGCGGTCAAGCCCGGCTCCGATCTGGCGCTGGCAATGGGCATGATCCGCTGGATGCTGGACAACGGGCGCTATGACGAGCGCTTCCTGAGCCAGCCCGGCCCGGCAGCGATGCAGGCCGCCGGCGAAGCCGCGTGGAGCAATGCCACGCACCTGCTGATCCACCAAAGCGGCCACCCGCGCCATGGCCATTTCCTGCGCGGTGCCGACCTGGGCTGGGCGCTGCCCCCACCCCCGGAAGGCAGCGACACCGCGGAAGATGTCTATGTGGTGCAGCTGGCCGACGGCAGCCTTGCGCCCCATACCTCGCCGCAGCCCGCGCAATTGTGGGTGGAGCGCAGCGTCACGCCCGCGGCCTCGCCCGCAGACCCCGCGCCCGGCGCCTTGCCGGTGCGCAGCGCACTGTTCACGCTGCGCGAGGAAGCACGGCGCATGACGCTGGCGCAATACGCCGCCGAATGCGGCGTGCCGGCAGCGGAAATCGAAGCCCTGGCGCGCGAGTTCACCAGCCATGGCAAGCAGGCCGTGGCCAACGCCCATGGCGGCACCATGAATGGCGCGGGCTTCTATACCGCCTATGCGATTGCCATGCTCAATCACCTGGTCGGCAACCTCAACGTCAAGGGCGGTTGGGTGCTGGACGCCGGGCCCTTCGGCCCGTTTGGCGCGGGCCCGCGCTACAACTTCGCGCAGTTCGCGGGCAAGGTCACGCCCAGGGGCGTGGCGCTGTCGCGCACGCGCTTTCCCTATGAGCGCACCAGCGAGTTCGCGCGCAAGAAGGCTGCGGGCGAGAACCCCTATCCGGCGCGCGCGCCCTGGTACCCGGCGCCCGGCGGCATGAGCAGCGAGATGCTGGCCGGCGGCCTGCTGGGCTACCCCTATGGCGTCAAGGTCTGGATCAACCACATGAGCAATCCGGTGTACGGGGTCTGCGGCTTCGAGAACGCGCTGGCCGCCCAGGTCAAGAACCCGAAAAAACTGCCGCTGTTCATCTCGGTCGATCCGTTCATCAACGAGACCTCGGCGCTGGCCGACTACATCGTGCCCGACACCATCACCTATGAAAGCTGGGGCGTGGGCGCGCCCTGGGCCGACGTGGTGGCCAAGTCAAGCACCGTGCGCTGGCCGGTGGTCACGCCTGCCGTGGCGACCACGGCCGACGGCCGGCCCGTCAACCTCGAAAGCCTGCTGTTTGCCATTGCCAAGACGCTGGCCCTGCCCGGCTTCGGCCCGGGCGCGCTGTCCACCAAGGACGGTCAGCCCGTCGATCTTGAATGCGCCGAGGACTTCTATCTGCGCGGCATCGCCAACATCGCCTGGCAGGCCGGCGAGCCCGTGGCCGAAGCTTCGGACGACGACATTGCCATCACCGGCCTGGACGCGCTGATGCCGCTGATCACGCCGCGACTGGCGCCCGAGGAAGTGCGGCGCGTGGCCATGGTCCTGACGCGCGGCGGGCGCTTCGACCGGCTCGAGAATGCCTGGAAAGGCGAGCACATCAAGGCCGCCCACAGGCCCGCGCTGCAGATCTGGAGCGAAGGCCTGGCCAGGATGCGCCACTCGATGACCGGCGAAGCCTACAGCGGTTGCCCCACCTGGTACCCGACGCGCCTGGCGGACGGCACGGCCATGCGCGCGCATTTCCCCGAGCAGAGCTGGCCGCTGTCCCTGTGCTCCTACAAGTCCAATCTGATGAGCTCGATGTCGATTGGCGCATCGCGCCTGCGCCAGGTCCACCCGCACAACCCGGTCTCGCTGAACCAGGCCGACGCGGCGCGGCTGGGCATTGCCAACGGCGACCGCGTGGAGCTGCAGACCCCGGGCGGGCGGCTGCAAGGCGTGGCGCTGGTGCGCGCCGGCGTCGCTGCCGGAGCCGTGGCCATCGAGCATGGCTACGGCCACACGCAGCTGGGCGCCGCCCCCCACCGCATCGACGGCCAGGCCACGCCCGTCAACCCGGCGCACGGCAACGGCCTGAACCTCAACCGGCTGGGCTTTGCCGACCCGACGCGGCCGGCCGCCGACAACGTCTGGATCGACTGGGTCTCGGGTGCCGTCGTGCGCCAGGGACTGCCGGTCAGGGTGGTGCGCCTGGGCGGCTGAAGGACGCCGACATACCGCAGCACGCTCCTATCTGCGCGGATCAGTGCACCATGGCGGCGGTTTTTCTTTCTGGGCAAGCATGCATATATTGATTGTGGAAGACAGCGCACTGGTCGCCGACGGCATCAAGACCGGGCTGGAGCTGCACGGTTTCACCGCCGACATTGCCGCCAGCCTGGCCCAAGCGCGCAGCCATATCGCGGCCAGCCACTTCGAAGCCTGCATTCTCGATCTGGGCCTGCCCGACGGCGACGGCCTGCGACTGCTGGGCCAGTGGCGCGCCGCGGCGCGCCAGCTGCCGGTGCTGATACTCAGCGCGCGCGACCGCATCGAGGACAAGGTCGCGGGTTTCCAGACCGGCACGGACGACTACCTGACCAAGCCTTTTGACCTGACCGAACTGGTGCTGCGCCTGCACGCGCTGCTGCGCCGCGCCAGCGGCCGTGCCAGCGACCGGCTCGACTTCGGCAGCTTCGAGATCGACATGGCGCGCGCCCAGGTCACGCGCGGGGGCCAAACGGTGGAGCTGGCGCGGCGCGAATGGGCACTGCTGGCGGCGCTGGTGCAGGCCAACGGCCGCGTGCTGTCGGCCGGCCAGCTGCACGACAGCCTCTATGGCGCGGAGCTCGACGTGGGCAGCAACACGGTCAATGTGCATGTACATCATCTGCGCAGAAAGCTGGGCCAGGACGTCATTGAAACCGTGCGCGGCCTGGGCTTTCGCCTCCACGCGCGCGCCCGCAGCGCATGAAGCCAGCCGCCGGAAAAAGCCTGCGCCTGCGCCTGGTGCTGGGCGTATGCCTGACCATGTGCGTGCTGTGGAGCAGCGTCGCGGCCTGGATGTTCACCAGCATGCGCCAGGAATTGCACAGCATGCTGGACGACAGACTGATCGCCTCGACGCGCATGGTTGCCGGCGTGGTCCAGCAGCTGCAGCCCGCGCAGCAACCGGGCGCGTCCAGGGCGCCGAGCGCCGACATCCTGTCGGTGATCGCGCGAGACGGCGTGGCCTGCGAAGTCAGCCTGGTGCGCAGCGAAGTCGACATCCGCCCCCTGGCGCAGACCGCCAACAGCCCCGGTTTCGGCAGCCTCGAGACGCCCGGCTTCGGCCACATCCTCAAGGGCGGCAAGGCCTGGCGCACCTATGTGCTCGAGGAGAACGGCATACGCATTGCGACCGCCGACCGCATCGACGTGCGCGAACATCTTGTTGAATCCTTTGCCTACACCCTGATCCTGCCGTTTCTAGCGGCCCTGGTCGGCAGCCTGCTGCTGACCTGGTGGTGCTGCACCCTGGGGCTGCGGCCGCTGCAGCGCCTGCAGCAGGAGCTGAGCCGGCGCCCGCCGCGCGCTTCGAGCCCGGTGCGGGCCGGCCAGGACGTGGTCGAGCTGGCCCCGCTGGTGCTGAGTCTCAACGACCTGCTGGGCCGCATGAACGCGGCCATAGAACGCGAACGCCGCTGGACGGCCGACGCCGCCCACGAGCTGCGCACGCCGCTCACGGCGATCAAGACGCATGTGCAGGTGGCGCAGCTGGTGCTGGAGCGCGCGGGCTCCGCCCTGCCCCAGGCCCAGGCCGCCTTGCAGCAAGCCGGCCTGGGCATCACCCACATGCATGCCACGCTGGAGCATCTGCTGCTGCTGGCAAGAGTGGAATCGGGCGCGGCCCAGCAAGGCGCGAGCACGCCGGGCGCGGCCCTGGCAAGCGCATTCGAGCAGGCCTGCGCGCAGTCGCGCCACCAGGCGGCGCTGGCCGCGCCGGCCGCGGGCAGCGCAGTCGCGCCAGCGCTGGACATCGCCATCGACCACCCCGCGCCCTGGGGCTGGGAGCAGTTCGAGCTGCCTGTCGCTGCGCCGCTGCTGACCTGCGCCATCACCAATCTCACCGACAACGCCTTGCGCCACCACCAGGGTCGCGCGCCGGTGAGCGCGCGACTCGCGCTGTGCGCCGAGGCCCTGCCCTGCGCGGCGCGTGAGGGCATGGCATCCGGCACGGCCGCGCCAATGCATCTGCTGGTGCGCATCGCGGACCGGGGGCCAGGATTGACGGCCGAGGAATGCGCGCTTGCGACCCAGCGCTTCTGGCGCAAGTCGTCGGCGCCACATGGCAGCGGCCTGGGCCTGACCATCGTGCAACGCATTGCCGAAAGCGCCGGCGGCTGCCTGCGTTTGTTGCCCGGTACTGCACAGGAGCCGGGGCTGGTGGCCGAGCTGCGCCTGCCGCTGCTGGCAGCCGGCACCCAGATGGCGCAAGGTTTGCCCTTGACGGGCGCACAACTGTTAACGCAGTCTTAATCTACGCTCTCTAGATTCCAGGGTTTGGGGCCTGCCTTGCGCAGACCCGCTGTTTTGAACCATGCCCGCCCCGCCCGCCACGGCTGCCGCCGCTGCGCCGCGCATGCCCGGGCAGCAACTCTCGCGACCCTATGCCTGCATTCAAGGCCCCCCTCCAAGGCGTCATCGGCCTTGCCGTACTGTGCGCGCTGCACGCCCCCGCCCTCGCTGCCGACGCCGACGCCGGCGCGAAAATCGCCACCCAGGGCGGCTCGCAAGGCGCGCCCGCCTGCATCAACTGCCACGGCAGCCAGGGCGAAGGCGGCGCCAACTTTCCGCCGCTGGCCGGCCAACCCGCGGGCTATCTGCAGCGCCAGCTGGAGACCATGGCCAGCAACCAGCGCAAGGCCCCGGTCATGGGCCCCCTGGCGAAAGCACTGACTGCCGGCGAGAAAGCCGATGTCGCCGCCTACTATGCACGCCTGATGCTGCCGATCAAAGCCAGGCAGGGCGCCCTGCCCACGGCCAAGAGCGCCGACGGCGCCTGGCTGGTCGAGCGCGGCCGCTGGGCCGACGGCATTCCGGCCTGCGCCAAATGCCATGGTCCCGGCGGCGCCGGCGTGGGGCTGGACTTTCCCGCCATAGGCCATCTGAGCGCCAGCTACATGCAGGCCCAGATCGATGCCTGGAAAAACCAAGGTCGCGAAGCCGGCCCCCTGGCTCTGATGGGTGCCATCGCCCAGAAGCTGAGCGCCAAGGACATCGAGGACGTGGCCGCCTACTACCAGCAGCTGCACTCCGGTTCCCACTGATCGAGGCCATACGCATATGACCACGCATTCCCCCGACTCCTCCACCCCTTCCGAACCGGGCAACGCCGGCGCCATTCTCGTGCTGTGCATTGCCGCGCTGCCGCTGGCGCTGGCCATAGGCGGCATCCTCTACAGCCGCCCTGAAGCGCCAGTGCCCGCGCCCGCGCCCACCGCCGCGGCGGCACCGGCGGACCTCGCCCTGCCGGCCGTTTTCGCGCCCCCTGGCGCGCGCGCCATTCCAGACTCCAAGATGGGGGAGTGGATACAGCGCGGCGAGGCCATCTTCACGCGCACGCCAGAAAACGCCGTGGGTTTTTCCGGCAACTCGCTGAGCTGCGCGAATTGCCATATCGATGCCGGCCGCCTCAAGAATGCAGCGCCGATGTGGGGCGCCTATCCGATGTATCCCGCGTACCGCAAGAAGACCGACCATGTCGACACCTTTGCCGAACGCGTGCGCGGCTGCTTCATGTACAGCATGAACGGCAAGGCGCCCGACGACGGCCACGACCTGCTGGTTGCCATCGAGGCCTATGCCTACTGGATGGCCGCCAAGGCACCGCTGGGCGAGAAACTACCTGGCGCCGGCTTCGTCAAGGTGGCCAAGCCCGAGCAGGCACCGACGTTTGACGCCGGCCAGAAAGTCTATGCCGCCAACTGCGCGCTGTGCCACGGCGAGCAGGGCCAGGGGCAGAAAAGCGGCGGCATCACGGTGTTTCCCGCGCTGTGGGGCAAGGACTCCTACAACTGGGGCGCGGGCATGCACGAAATCGACAAGGCGGCCGGCTTCATCCAGTCCAACATGCCCTACGGGCTGCACAACGTGCTCAGCGACCAGCAGGCCTGGGACGTTGCCACCTTCATCAACAGCTTCGAGCGACCGCAGGACCCGCGCTTCACCGGTGACGTGGCAAGCACCCGCAAGCAGTTTCACGACTCGCCTTTCTCCAACTACGGCGTCGAGGTCAATGGCCAGCTGCTGGGCAAGGGCCTCTAAGCCGCGCCCTCGGGCATTGGCCAGCGCCGCAGCGCGGCGCGGCCTTCGCCCGCACAATGCCTGCAAACCGCGCCGCGCCCCGCGTTGCGCTCTCATTCATCTCCCCACCGGACTCCGGCCATGACCGACTTGCCTCCCATCTTGCTGCACGCTCCCACTCTCGAAGCCCTGGCCCGCGCGCGCAACAGCCTCATGAACGCCCAGGAAGCCAACCCGGGGGTGCGCATGCGCATCATTGCCAACGCCCAGGCCGTCGCCGCCGCACTCGACATTCCCCACGCCCAGGCCGATGCGCATACCGCGCTGTGCCCCAATACGCTGATGCACCTGCAACGCGCCCCGCATGCGCCGCTGCAGGTGCTGGCCGGCCCGGCGGTGCTTGAAATCGCCGCGCTCCAGGCCGCGGGCTGGCTCTACATCCGCGCCTGACAACGCACAGACCGCCGCCATGGACCAGATTCTTCAACTCGGGCCCCTGGCCCTTCCTGTGTCCTGGCTGGTGCTGTTCATTGCCTGGCAGGCGGGCAGCTTCGTGGCCGAACGCCGCGTGCGCCGCCATGGGCAGACGCTGGGCCTGCATGGCTGGCTGCTGCCGCTTGCCGGCTGGGCCGCCGCGCGCGCGGGCTTTGTTGCCGCGCACTGGGACGGCTATGCCGGCAGCGCGGCCAGCCTGTTGGGCATTCTCGATATCCGGGACGGCGGCTGGTACCCCTGGACGGGCCTGCTGGTGGCCTGGATCTACGGGCTGGTGCTGGTTTGGCGCGCCCAGCCTGCGGGCCGGCCCCTGCTGTGGGGCCTGGCCCTGTTTTGCACGCTGTGGCTGGGCGCGCAGGCGGTATCGCGCGTCGTCGCCGGCGCGCCCGACCAGCTGCCGGCATTCAGCGGCGTGGCGCTCGATGCGCGCACTGTCGAGCTGCCGGCCCTGGCCGGCACGCCGCTGGTCGTCAATCTGTGGGCCAGTTGGTGCCCGCCCTGCCGGCGCGAGATGCCGGTGCTGCTGCAGGCACAACGCGAAAACCCCGGCATACGCTTTCTGTGGATCAACCAGGGCGAGGCGCCTGAAGTCGTGCAGCGCTTTTCGGCCCAGCATGGCCTGCCGCCCGAGGCCGTGGTGCTCGACGTCCAAGGCCGGCTCGGCCAGATGCTGGGACGCAGCACCTTGCCCACCACCTTGTTCTACAACGCCCAGGGCCAGCTTGCCGACCTGCGCACCGGCGAAGTCTCTGCCGGCTCGCTGGGCCAGCATCTGCAGCGCATTGCCCCGGCCGAAATCGTTCGCCCTGAGGCTGCCGAGGGCCCTGCGCGCGCCGCGTCCAAGCCCTGACTCAGAGGCCTGGCGGCAAGGCGCCGTTGTTGAAGAATGCGTTGATCGGCACCTGGATGTAGGCGCGACCGTCGTCCTCGGCAGGCGGCAGCTTGCCCGCGCGCACGTTCACCTGCACGGACGGCAGGATCAGCGTGGGCATGGAAAGCGTCGCGTCGCGTGCGCTGCGCATCTGCACGAACTGCGCCTGCGTGATGCCGTCACGCACATGGATATTGCCGCGGCGCTGCTCGCCCACCGTGCTGACCCAGGCTGCGGCGCGCTCGGGCGGCGGGTAGTCGTGGCATACATGCAGGCGCGTGTCCGTCGGCAGCGCAAGCAGGCGACGTATCGACTGGAAGAGCGCTGCCGCATCGCCGCCGGGAAAGTCGGCGCGCGCCGTGCCCACATCGGGCATGAACAGCGTGTCGCCGACAAACACCGCGTCCTGCACGCGATACGCCATGTCGGCCGGCGTATGGCCCGGCACCCACAGCGCAGTCACTTCGAGCCCACCTATGTGAAAGCGCTCGCCGTCTTCAAAAAGATGATCGAACTGGCTGCCGTCGGGCAGGAAGCTGCGCTCGAAATGAAAGACGCTGCGAAACATCTGCTGCACTTCGCGGATGCGCGCCCCTATCGCCACCTTGCCCCCCAGTGCATGGCGCACATGCTGGGCCGCCGACAGATGGTCGGCATGGGCATGGGTCTCCAGAATCCATTGCAGCTGCCAGCCGCGCGCACGTACATGGTCGATCACGCGGTCCGCCGAAGCGCTGGTCAGCGTGCCCGACTGGGGCTCGAAATCCAGCACCGGATCGATGACCGCGGCCTGGCCGGTTTGAGCATCTGCAACCACATGGGTCACCGTGCCCGTGACGGTGTCATGGAAAGAGTCAATCTGCATGCGTTGTGCGCTCATCCGGTGCTCCTGCAACCCTTCGCCCCTGGCGCGGCGCTTGCCGGGCGGCGCGGCCATGAAGCCAAAAGAGGCATTGTAGGCCGCTGCGCGTGCCGCGCAGGTTCGCGCAGGTTCGCGCAGGTTCGCGCAGGTGCACGCGATGGCGCGCACGCCGCCGCTCAGGACGCAGGACCGGCTTTCCTGGCCTCGGCATTGCGCTTGCGCGTGGCGGCGGCTTTCTTGGCTGATGCAGAACGCTGCTCCGGCGTGCGCGCGGCAGCGGCCGCACCACCTATGCGCCCGCCCTTGCGTGAGGCCGAGCGATCGACAGCCTGGCCGCGCCCCGCGCCTGATTTCTTGCCGCCACCGGTTTCCTTGTTGACCGTGGCCCAGGCGCGCTTTTCGGCCTCTTCATGGCCGACACCGCGCTCCTCGTAACCGGCCTCTATATGCTGTGCCTGGCGTTTTTGCTTGTCGGTATAGGCCGACTTGTCACCTCGGGGCATCATGTTCTCCTTCAGCGAGACACCGGGCGTCCAGGGCCTCGCAGTCAAGTGCGTTTCAGATGTTGGGTTCCTTGGCAGGATCCTGCGGCGCTTCGAGCGGCGGCGTGTCGGTGGGCGGATCGATGGGCTCGGGAGAAGGCTCTTCCTCCTTGCGCGGGTCCTTGTGAATCATTGACATGGTCGGTTCTCCTTGAATCCCGGTTGTACCAAGATTCTGGCTCACGTCAGGTAGGCCGAGAACCTGCCATCACACTGCAAAACACCTCTGTAAGATTGATTCGCATCCTGCCAAACCGCGGCAGCCTGCTGGAGCGAACCACATCGGTCGATGAGTCATGAGGGACGTGCGAGGCTCAGGGACTGCTCGGCCAGACCACCGAGAGGATGAAATTCCACGACCTTTGCCACAAGATCCGAAAGAAGCTAAAAGCCTGTGCGCTGGATTGCGGAACAGCCCGTGATCTGCGGAATTGCGGCCGGGAAGATTGCGCAAGTTTCGCTATTAAAAACGAAGCAAAAAACCGTTGCTGCGTTTGATCTATTGGTGCCCCGAGCCGGGGTCGAGAATCCAGCATCCATGCGGCCTCGCGGCGATTTCCGTGAACTTTTCGTGCAGAGAGGAAAACTTCACGGTCGCGCAGTCTGACGCCGACCCGACACAATCATATCCTGCAGCACGGCTTTCTCTTGACAAGCAAATACTGTATGCGCGTACAGTCTCGCCATGTGGTGCACAGTTCACGTTCTCTATCAAAAAGGCCGGCGCATACCCGCCGAAGTTGCCAAGGCCAAAGGCGTCTATGGCTGGCTGCACATGCGCTCCAACACGCCCGGGATTGGCATGCCGAAGTGCGAGGCCTTTCTTTTGCCAGCGCCCGATACCTCCTGGCACCGGCCTCTGCTTCACCTGGAATACTGCTCACTGCGGGCCATCGTTGGCGGCGGCATTCGGCTTTCAGGAGTTGATCCGCACCTGATTCAGGACCCCAGCGTTCACCAATCGTGGTGGATCATCCCCGGGGAGCGGCAGTGATTCACACCTACCCCACCCTCATGCGTGTCCCGAATCCGCATTACGACTGGCCCCTGGAACACATACTCCCCGGGCTGCCTGCCGACTACACAGTTTTCGAAGTGTTCCCGGGCCGCTTCACAGTGCGCGACGCACGCTGCCGGTGCATCTACTACGGCCCGGGTCCGGTAGAGGTCGTGCGGTCGCGGGCGCCGTTCTGAAGCATGGCGCGCAGTTGCATTGCGTCAGCGGTGGAATCTATAAACATTTTTGCTTGCACGTATAAGCATTAATGTTTATACTTCATCCATCGCAACAAACGAAAGAGAGTCGTGAAAATCAGCGAATTCAAGAGGTGGCTTGAATCGCAGGGGGTCAGAGTCGAGAACGGTACAAATCACTGGAGACTGTACCGAGACGGCAAAGCCAGCACCCTGCCAAGGCACCCCGGAAAAGAGCTGAAGGAAGGCACAAGACGCGCAATCCTGAAGCAACTTGGAATCAAATAAGGAGGCGGGCCCGAAAGGGCCTAGCCTGAATTCCTGAGCTTCACGACTCTCAAGATGGGAATCAACATGCAAAAGTACCCTGCCCACTTCGATCCAGCGGACGAAGGGGGCTACACCGTCACGTTCCGCGACATCCCCGAGGCCATCACCCAAGGCGACACCCTGGAGGAAGCCGAAGCCATGGCGCGGGACGCGCTGGTCACCGCGATGACGTTCTATTTCGAGGAAGGCCGCACGGTGCCCGCGCCCAGCAAGGTGCAGAAGGATGAGCGCCTGGTGGAGTTGCCGCCCAGCGTGGCCGCCAAGGTGGCGCTGCTGAATGCGCGGCTGACCACCGGTATCCGCCCCGCCGACCTCGCGCGCACCATGGGGATCAAGCCCCAAGAGCTCACGCGCATCTTCGACCTCGGCCACGCCACCAAAATCGACACCGTGGCGGCGGCGCTGGCGGCGATGGGGTATGAGCTGGAACTGCGGGTCACTCCAAGGAAGTGAGCCAGCAAGTCTGACCCTAGAAATACCGGCGTTTCACGCAGCCGTAAGAGGCCCGGCATCAAACGTCTCGACGGGCGCAAGACGCAGCAGTTCAGAGGCTTCGGCAATGGTGCCGGCAAGCCATTGATCCACGTCTTCGCGCTCGATTGAGATCACGCTGCGCTTGTCCTGTTGGTCTACGGGCAACTTGGGATCGGGCTTGTGCATGCGCCTCATCAAGGGGTGGGCATCAGCGTTGATCGTCAGCATGGTGTACGACTCGACAATCTCGCCGGTCTTGGGATCGGCCCACCTGTTCCAAAGCCCCGCGAGCCCCCACAGCCCGCCGTCCACCCGGGAAAACTTCCACCATTGATTGCGCCCTGACTCCCAATTCGGCTCATCGAATGAGGCGGCAGGGATGATGCAGCGCTGCCCTTTTGCCCAAGGGACCTTGAAACTGGCCTTGCTGGCCAGCTCCTCGCTTCGGGCGTTATTCGTGGCGTATTTCAGACTCCACTCGCCCGCCACCAAGCCCCAACGGCCGGACGCTCCCTCCCGGCTATAGCCAGGATCGTCAATCGCGCGCCGAATGAACGGCCCCTGCGCCCTAGGGAATATCTCCGCAGACTGCTCACGCCACCAGCGGGGCTGATTCGCGCGGCCTATATGCCAAAACCTCTCGATGTCGGCTTCCGTGGGCGAGACGTATCTATTGCACATGGGGTGAGTGCACACCATTTTCCGGGATAAATCAACCCTGTTGCTGCGATGCGAAATGATAGGTGCAGGAGCTATTCGCACCCTGCAAGAGGAACATTCCGGCCCGACTAGGTGGGCACATCGCAACCGGAAAAACCATCTCCACACAACATCCGCAGCTGTGAGGTTGTCAACCCTAGAAAGAAGAGAGCACGCGATACTTGATCGAGCTTCCAGGCAGTTCAATTACTTGAAACTTCGCGCCACGAAAAGAAATCTCCACCGGGAGCGATGCCGCATCATACGAAACATCTTGAGAAAACGCTGGGCGAATGAAATCACCGGTGTATTCACGATACAAAATGCGGATGACCTTACCGGCCGATCCAAGAAAAACAAGTTCATTCCTAAATGCGCCCGGCCGAGGGATATTTTCCTCCAATTTGGATAGCCCAATGGGATTTGGCAAATCCTTACTCCACCAAACGGCATCTGCAGGAACCATTACTTTCGTCACTTCCCCCCGTGCATTGAAGCCACTAAAGCAGGTATTTTTTATGCTAACACCAAACAGATTTTTCGCTGTCAATTTTTCGGTGCAATAGGCGTCTTTTGAATCCGCCACAGCTTTGAATAAATAGTCAGATGTACCGACGTCTACTGGTGCACCGCCGACACTTCCGATGAACCGTTCATTTAGCTTAACTCCAGTTTTTTTCCAAAGTTTGAATTGAGAAAACATGACCCCGCCCACCGGGGTAGAGCTTATTTCTCCGACAGCTGGCTCAACACCTGCCACAGGTTCAATATTAACTGATTCGCTAACTTGAATAGTGGTGCAAGCACTCAAAGATAAAAATACTGCAGCACTAGAAATTATATGGCGCATGGCTTGAATTTGGTTTGACGTACACACCTGAGAGCATACGTTAAGTAGACCACTCCAATCAAGACAACCTCAATTTGAATTACGTGCCAATTCGATCAAAAAAGACACAAGCTGATATTCCACAGCGCAGCACCTGGGGCCCCGCAATACCAACATGCAGGTAAGGAGTGCGCAAGGTTGGCTCCGACGGGCATAAGCTGAATCAGTGCCTCACTTTGGCGAAATGAGCAGGTGCTTGCAGTTCTCCAGGGCTGCGACCAGCTTCACCTCGTAGCCCTCGCGCCGATCAATCTCGGCCAGGGACGCGCGCAGCAGGTCGAACGGGTCCGCGTCTTCGGCCAGGGCCTCGGTCGGCATGCTCGGGCGGTCCGGGGTTGCCTCGCGGCAGGCGACGGGCACCGGAACCTTGACGGTCTGGATCTCGACGCGCGGCGCAGTTGCGCAGCCCGACAGGACCAGCACGGCGGCGATCAGGATTGCGCTGCGCATTGGGCATCCTCCACAAGGTTCAGCGGCACAAACTGGCCGCGCAGATCGTGTGAGCAGTCATCAAGGAACTGGGCCTGTCCATCGTTGATCCATGAGTGGCAGCGGAAGTTGTGCCCCTCGGTAAGCACGCTGGGGCGCAGGGTTGGCGCGGTGGTGCTGCCGTTCCATGTCCAGCAGCCGGAGCCGTCGCGCGCGCCCTTGCGGATCACTGGCAGCGTGAGCCGGCCCGTGGGCCCGGGGATATTCAATGTGACGTGCGTCGCATCTTCCACCGCGCAGGGCCGGTAGCCCTGTCCATGCACCAGCCGCACAGGTCTTGCCAGCGCGGTCATGGCTTTGCCCTCCCCTTCAGCCAGGCTGACCCCAGGGCCTGCGCGCTCGAGCACGAATCGCCGGGCGCGGCCGGCGCCGTGGATAGCGTGTAGTCGGCCCGCTGGTTCAGCACCAGGGCCTGCGCAGCCGCTGCGGCGCGGGCTGGCTCGGCCTGGGCCTGCTGCTGCGCTGCGGCACTCTCCAGCCCTTCCACGCCATCGCTGCAGGCCTGGGCCACGCCGCGCGCGCCGTCGCGCTCGCGCTCTACACCGGTGACAGAGGTGCGCGCGGCCGTGGCCTGGTCGCGCTGCCCCAGATACGCCCAGCTCAGCACGCCATTGGCCGCCAGGCTGATCAGCAGCAGCGCGGCCAGCAGCTGCCAGGCGTAGGCTTTGATTTGAGTGAACATCAGTTGTCCTCCGCTGCAAACAGCAGGTTCTCAGCGCCACGCCGCGTCCAGCCGCGCCCGAAGGCATCGAACTTCTGCAGGTCCGCCCAGAACTTGAACCGGTATGCCATAAACCGCAGCAGCACGTCGTTATGCCCGCCGATCCTTTCCATCCGGTCGAGCGCCGCTTGAGACAATGGCCCCCAGGCCCCGTCATCCGCCGCGCCCACGGCTCGCTGCAGGATCCGCACCGCATTGCCGCGGCCATGGTTCACGGCCGCGTCGAACAGCTGGAACTTGACCGCGCCGTGGGCTTGGCCGATCACATCCCAGAAGTCTTCCAAGTAGATCGCCTTGGCTTCCTCCAGGGTCAGGCTCTTGATGTGCAGATGCGGATAGCTCTTGGCGGCAATGCCGTACTTGGTGCCCTTGAGCTCGCCGCGGCCTTGCTTGCCCCCGGTCCAGTTGCCGTCATCCTTGGGGTTGTCGGTGAACTTGCCCTCATGGCCGATGAGGCGCTCGAATGCTTTGTCGAATGTCATTGGTCTTCCTCCCGTCGCATCGGGTGGGCCTGGCCATACCAGCGCACCACGTTGATAGCCAGGCCTGCCAGCACGCAGCCGGCAAGCAGCACGCCGCCCACCGTGGGCCAGGAGCCCCAGAGCGCCGGCTGCATGCCGCTGGCCAGCGCGCCAGCCAGCAGGAGCGAATACTTGGCGCGCGCCGTGCGGTGTCGTCGGCAGATCTCGGAATTGAGCCGGCAGATGCAGGCCCAGGCGATGCCAGCGCAAATGACCAGGTTGACCAGCGCCAGCAGTTGATGGGTTTGCCAATTCATGCCGCACCTCCATCGCCACCCGAGCGGCGTTCAGTGAATCTCAGCCACCGCAGAAAAAGCCAGCGGCCCAGGCTGGGCCAGTCGTCGCCCACCCCGCCCACAATCAGCGCGATTGGCGCCAGCAACCAGGAGTGGTCATCACCCCCCAGCCACCGGCCCGCAAGCTGGGCCAGGCTCACCGTAACGACGACGGCCGTGGCGTTGAGCCGCAGGAAGTACCAGGCAGCCGACAGCCGGGCCGCAGGGTCGCGCCGGCCCAGGGCCCAGCCAGCGCCCACCGTGCAGCTGATAAGGATCACGGCGTAGGGGCCGATGATGCCGGCCAGCGCCGGCCCGAACAGCACGCCACAAAGGGCGATGGCCACCGAGACCGGATCAAGTTGATTTGTGCCCATGTCAGAACCTTTCTGCAGGCGAAAAAAAACCCGCCGAAGCGGGTTGCGAGGTATTTGGGGTACTGGTCATTGCGCCGCCCCATGAACGAACAGTGCTTCGCGGTCCCAGCCGTTCGCCTCGCAAATGGCGATCACCAGCTCATTGTCGTAGCGCACGGACTGTCGCGTTGCCAACTGCAGGCGCGCTCGCGGCCGCACCTCTTCCGGGAGGAGATTTGCCAGGGAATAGAACTCTTCGTCAGTCTCGATGCCGTGGAGGTCGTATAGAGCAAGTCTGCACTGCCCCATCGTGACTTCCTGGGGTAAAGAGGCGAGCCTGATTGCCTCGATTTGTTCTGGGCTAAGCGGACGGACCGACCATTGCTGAATCCACACCCCGTCTTCTTTGGTTGGTTCTATTTCCGCAATGAACTCTGTGCTCTCATCGTGTGCAGGCTTAGGACCCTCTTCCAGCATCACAACGCCAAAATCGTCGGCCTTCCCATCCTTGATTAACGCATCGGGCGTGCAGAAGTTATTCTCGTCCCACAGCGTGTTGACGTTTGGTAGGAATTTTTCAAACTCACCCGCAAGATCGATCTGTATGTATTTCATTTATGTAGGCCCAACGTTTGTTGATGGAAACTGTCTTGTGTCGCCGGGCCACACTACCCGGACTGCGCCGCGTGCAGCAGTGCCTGCAGAATTGGTGCCGCCTCCACCACCCCCGTAAAGACCGCCATTGATGAGGGCGCCTGTAGCTCCCCCGCTACCACCCTGTCCCGGATTTCCAGCCGTTCCGCCAGCCCCGTTTGGGCCTTCTCCGTAGAGTCCCACGCCGCCTCCACCCGCACCTCTCGTCCCCGAAAGTCCGCCGCCGCCGCCTCCGCCACCAGACCCTGCAGTCCCCACGCCGCTACTGAAAAAGGTTCCGCCATTCCCCCCGTTTCCTGAATAGCCAGCCGCTCCCCCTCCAGGCCCTCGGACACTTGCAGAAGGGCCCCCGGTGCCACCGGAACCGCCCCCATCCCCGCCAAATCCGCCCCCTGTGCTGCCATTTCCCCGTCCGCCATAAACTACTTCAAGGCTAGAAAAAAGGCTGTCGGTAAGATTAGGCGCACCGACCACAACCGTGTAGCTTGCGCCAGGAGTTACCTGGATAGCATTCTTGTACCCGAGTCCTCCTCCGCCGCCCCCGGCAATAGGTCCTACGGCCCCAGGCCCAACAGCTACCACGCTAACTGAGGTAACTCCTGGAGGGCATACCCATGAGAATGTTCCGGCTGTAGTGTATAGAGCTTCCCCAGGAGGGGCTGTATATCCACTCGCAAGAAGCATTTGTTGAATAGCGCTCATGTCAGGCCGCTCCCAGATATAACCCACTCCGTTGCGGTTATCTTCAATGCGGTTGCCACACCATTTGCGGCCAGCGTTCTGCTGCCTGTGGTGCCAATGCCAGCAAGTCTCATGGTGTCCGTCGTTATAGCGATAGTGACTGCACCTGCTGCATTTTGGTTGACAAATGTTACGGCTGTACCCACCGCGAATGCTACCGCCGAGTTCGCCGGTATCGTGAAGACGCGGGCTGTGGTGTCTGCCGATGGGTGCAGAATATGCTTTCCCGCGTCATCCAGCGCAAGTGTGTATGCGGCGCTCTGCGCGTTCTGCGGCAGAAGCCGGGTGGAAATGTCTCCGATTCCGCTTAGCGTTTCACCGTTCACGGTCTTGAGCGGCATCGGATTGTCCTGGTCGTACTGCATCGCCCAGGGCGACCATACGCCTTCCGCAGAGCTTCTGATCCATGTTGGCGGATTATTAGCGGAGTTGTAGCTGGTAAGTACCTGTCGCAGTCTCGGCACTCCTGCATTCTGCCCTCCCGCGTTAAGCGTCTCCATGCCGAACGCAGCGGTTATGCCTGGAGGTTTGTTAAGTAGAGTTCCAGTTGTGGCACCTGCGCCAGAGTAGTAGAAGCCGGGCACGGTAACGTTGTTCAAGTCCGTGGAGTTCGCAAGCACCTCATACGCAGGCTGAAGGCTAATGTCCCCCGAGCCGAGCAAGGACTGCCCACCTACCGTCTTCAGCGTGGAGCCGCTGACCAACTCTTTTTGGGTATAAATCCAAGGGCTGTAGATGTTGTTCGACCCTGCGCTCCGAAATGCAGACTTCCCTTCTGTGTAGCTGAAAGCTCTCTGCAGTTTTCCACCTGCAGTTGTGTATGTGCATTCCGTCGTGATGTAGATCAGCGACGTCATGCCCACCGGGAGATTGGCTATCGGATATGCCGAGGACACCTGAACAAGGATGCGAGTGCCAATGGGGAAAGTGTCGGCGTTGTCGTATGGGGGAGCGGCCATCGCGAGGCTGCTGATGTAGCGATCTGGCGGTCCGCCAAACGCAGCATAGAATCCAGCGCTCACGGCTGGCGTCATAGGTATGTCAGCCGTCACCTGGGTGTAGCCTGTCAAGTCCGTGACCAGGGCCGTCGTCCATCCTTGCAGGTGGGCTGTTGTGGCATTGTTGTGCGACACCATCGCGGACATGAGCGCGAAGTGCGGGTATGACCATGCACTCGTAACGTCACCAAGGATAATGGTGGCTGCTCCCGCAGGATTGACCGCCATTCGCACCGGGATTTGCTTAGTGCTTCCGCTTACCCGATTCAAGTTCGTCCACGCTGCTGCAGCGCCGGACCGATAGGCGTTTACCTTCTCGTCAAACGTTTGCGGCGTCTGGTACTCCTTGCCAAGGACTGACAGCAAATACATGTTTGCTGTCAGCGCATCTGGCGCAGAGAAAGTGATTGCCCCCACAGTCGATGCGCTGCCACGGAACTCGGCTATAGCTAACCCCGTGCGGCCAGACGCGCTTGGTGTTCCTGCACTTGGGGCACGGATGATTTCTGTCGGTCCATCAAGTGTCGTGTAGATGCGTGCCCACGGGCCCCACGCACCTACGGCGCTGAGCCTAGCACGCTGGTATATTTTTCTGTTCGCGTTGGTCTCGTATGTCGTGTAGGTCTGTATGACCCCTGGAGAGTTTGCTGTCTGAACCAGCAGCGCCCCAGCCACGGCGAACGGCACATTGAGCACCGCACTCGCGGCGGCATTCGTAGCGAGGTAGTACATACCAGGAGTTGCGTAGTCGTTCAGGTCCCCAGTGGTTATCGAAGAAGGACCTGTCAAGTAGTCCGTTCCCGCCTGCGCAACAGATGGCACCCCGTTCACAAACTTCAGCATGCCCGTGGCAGTCAGGGCTTTGACAAGCTTTCCTGTCGTACCGCTGAACTGGACCATCTGGTCTGCAACTGCAACAGCGGGACCGACCACATCACCCGTGCCGGTGCCGTCAGCACCCTTATCGCCTTTAGCACCAGTCGCACCCTGAATTCCTTGGATCCCCTGGATACCCTGATCACCCTTGGCCCCGGTATCGCCCTTGTCACCCTTGGCACCCTGAGGACCTTGCAAGCCCTGAATGCCTTGGATTCCTTGGAGGCCCTGATCGCCTTTGGCGCCAGTGGCTCCCGTCGCACCAGTGGCACCCCGGTAATCAATGGCCGAAGCCAAGGCGGTCACGAGGCCAGCCGCCCCCAGGTAGCCCGTTTGCGTCGGCTTTGCGCCTTCACCGCCCACCCAGTCATAAACCTGGATGACGCGGCGATTGCCATCGCTGACGGCGCGCATCAAGGGACTCCAACCCTTGTCACCCTTGATGATGTTGCCCATTGCCGTTTCCCAGGTGGCATACAGCTGGTTGAGCGTCTCGCGGATTTCCGCACCGTTCTGGCCATCGTTGAAAGGAGTGGTTGTAGCCATTTAGAAACCTTCGATATTGAATTCCGCAGCGTGCTGCACAAAGGACGTCCAGCGCATTGCCTGGGGCTGGGACAGCTTCCCGTAAATGGACTTGTCGCGCTCCAGCACCGGGTCGGACGACTCCGGCACCAGGCTCACGAACAAGAAGCGACCGACACCCATATCGAGTACCTGACGCACCAGCGCGCGGTCGGCGCCCTCGATGAAGCTGAGGCTGAAAGTCAGGCTCTTGGCCTTCGGGCCGAAGTCCGTTTTCAGGTCGCCTGACGCTGCCCGGCTATTGGTGGACAGATCCACGATGCCGTCCGTCTGCCCATATGAGGGGTTGTAGCGGGGTGACATGTAGGGCCCAACGACAAGCCGCGCGATGTCGATGAACGTCGCGCCAGGGTCGCTCAGCGTGATGACCACGCGGCGCGCGGCCGAGTGCTGCGACAGGTAAACCGCAGTTGTGGGCGGCAGTGAAAACGCAAACTGGTTGACGTTGAGCGGTTGCGTGAATCCCCAGTTCGCCAGGATCGCGCCAGGTGCCGCCCACTTCTCGCCCGTGTCTTCCTGCAGGATCGTCCCCGCCTCATCCTGGAACACCTGCACGCGAATGGTGCTGCTGGGCCCCAGGCTGCTCGCCGGCAAAACGATTGCGCCGACAGAGGTGGCCTGCGGCCAGGTCAGCAAGATCTGCGCTGTGCCGGCAAGCACCCGGCAGGCCTGGCCCTTGATGTCGGTTTTCAGGTTCTCCGCGCCGGCGCCCGGGGCAGTGTTTGAGACCGCGATGGTCGCCCGGTCTGCCGCGTTGTCGCTGACGATGCGCATCGTTTTACCGTGCGCCATTTCTATACCCCGTCTTGCACAGCGCTTGCCGTACCGAGCCGGCCAATGAACAATCCGACCCGTGCCAATTGCTCATTCATGGCAGCAACAAGATCGTCGGTCATGTCATCCGCGTCCACGGGGATCGGGCTGAATGCAGGTGTGGTGATCGGCTTTCCGTCCGCTCCAATCAGCGTGGTGAATTGAGAGAAAATCAGAGCCGCCCCAAATTGCGGCGGCTGAAGGCTGTTCTCGAGTTGGATTACCACGTTCGCAATAACTGTTTGACGCGCCATTTCTATTTCCTTTTCTTATCAAGCCAGCGTCTTAGTGAACTTCCACCAAGTGCCATTTATATTCATTCCGAGATCAGAACCACTGAACACCAAATCACCATTAATCCCCCCAGCAAACCCACCGCTGTTGCGAAGATTGACGTAGGAGGTATTAAATGAAACGCGGGCGGTAATAGCGCTCATCAGAGCCGCACCTGCCGCGTTCTGCATAGTTATGTTGTTGTGTCGAAGGATAATCCCACCAGCGGCACTTGTTTGGAAATTTGCGTAACCTACGCTTTCATTCCGAACAGTAAATGAAGAACCAAGAAACTCAGCTGTTACGCCAAGAGAAATATTCCCATGCTTCAGATTGCCGACTCTACTTATATCGAAATCAGATTGCGAGTCAGATCGGCGAACGGTAAAACGCCCGGCAAACTGGGATATCGCTTCATCGCCATTTATTCGAGCAAGAGATACCGGCGATGAAGCACTCACCCCGCCGATGTAAATAAAGTCTGAGCCAGATAGAGATTTTCCGCTTATCGTGTTCCCGACCAGGTTTTCCACGTTGATCGTTCCCGCATAAATCACACCGGCTGCGAGGGTTCCCGCGCCGATCTGGTTCGCCGCCAAAGCGTTCACATAGGCCAGCGCTCCAAGGTTCGTTATCTGGGTTTGGCCGTTGAGAGCGCCGATGGTCTGGGTGTTCAGGTTCACCTGGTTCAGCAATGCCAACGCGCCGTAGCCGGTGACGTTGCCCATGGCGAGCTGGCCCACTACCTGACTCGTCAGGTTGATCTGCTCCTGCGCAGACAGCGCGCCCAGCTTCGACAGCGAGATCTGCGCGTCGTAGTTGATGCCGCCCACCGTCACACGCGCCCGAATCGTGATGCTCGTGCCGGTCACGGTCGAGCCCGTCACCGCGCAGCTGTCGCCGTTCGGGGCCAGTGTCCCGGCGCCTGTGATGACCGACCATGTGACCGCGCCCGCCAGGCCGCCGAGCTTCTCCGCAGTCAGAGTGATCGTTGCAGGGTTTGTGGCTCCGGACGATCCGATGAAAGTGGTCGCGCTCGTTTTGATGCGCAAGCTCTTGAGCGCCTCGGGCAAGCCGTCGATGCGGTCGATGGGGATCGGGATCGGCACGACGCGCGGCGATGCGGCCTGCAGCAGCAGGTCCCGGTCGTTTTGAATCGCTGCCATCAGATGAGTACCTCCACCACACAGCGGCCGGCGATCCAGTCGCGCTGCACCGCAATCACAATGCCCTGCCTGCCTGCGTCCAGGCCCCAGCGCGGCGCCGTGAGCGTCACGGGCTGGCCCAGCTCGAGCGTGAGCAGATGCGCATAGCCGCGCAGGCTGTAGACCGTGCGCGACACCTTCCACAGCGCCAGGCGTCGATCCGCCTCGGCCTGGGCATCGGCAGCGCGCAGCAGCAGCGTGTCGACCTGGGCGGGCTCGGCGTAAAGCCGATAGGCTGCAGCCACCGCCGTGTCTCGCGCGGTGACCGTCAGCCACTCTTGCGCAAACAAGTCCTTGTGCGCGGGCGGTATGCCCGTGTCTAGATTTGCTTGCACCGACCAAGCCCGGCAGTAGCCCAGCTTGACGCCGGCAACCACATCGATGCGCTGCTTGATCGACAGCGACCCTGCCTCATAGTCCGATGGGCCGATGGCCACGGGCGCGCCAACGCCCGGCAGCGCGACCTTGACCAGGCGCAGCAGCCCCTGGCGGCTCATGACCACCTGGGCGCCGACGCTGGCCGCGATCTGCTGGCAGCACTGCAGCACGTTGGCCCGGTCCGGCAAGCTCATGCCAAGCACCTGCTGATTCAGCACGTTGAACGCGTCGAGGCTCACGGTGTCCAGGTCGGCCGGCGTGAGCCGCTCGCTGGGCGTCCCGTAGGCCGTGGCCAAGGTGCGCACCAGGTTGCCCGCCGTGTTCTGGTACGGCGTGCGCCCCTGCGCACTCACGGTGATGGTGCCGGCTGGCGTGCCCCCCAAGCGGAACTTGCCAGTGGATAGCGCGGCCGTGGTGTTGGACAGCGGCACGCCGTTATCCCGCACCTCGATCACCCGCTCCATTGGCCCGCTGTGCACCTGGTACTCATGGTTTGCCGGGTCCACCAGCAGAGGCTCGACGTTGTGGCACTCGCCCAGCAGCACCGGTAGCAGCCGGTCCTTGTTGGTCGTCGTGCCGCCCAGCACCGCCTCTACCACCGGTGTATTCAGCCGCTCGAGCTTGTTGCGCAACACGATGTTCAGCCTGCCAGCCGCGCTGCTGGTCAGGTCGGCCACCACGCCCGAGAACTCAAGGCGAAAGTCGGCGCGCGACCAAGACACATCCCCAATGTAAACCCGGATCGCGCGATTGACCCACACCTCCGACAGCCAGGCGTCCAGCGCGCCGTCTTCGTTGCTCAGTTCGATGTCACCCGCGCTGATTGCGGGGTTGCCGTCGAGGCTCAGCCGCTCACTGAATGCGAAGCCACCCGCAACGCAGGGCAGATGCATTCGGTTGGCCGGCGTGTCCGTGGGTAGCGTCGTGTAGGCCACGGTCGAGAGATACCGAGGAATGTCGGTATCCACCTCGATCAGCGCCACACGATAGCCGTCCCGGACCAGCCAAGCTTGATACTCAGCATCCGTCATTTGTACCCCTTCGGTTGCACTGTTTCTGCGTAGGCCGCGCGTACCGTGGCCTGGCCCACGCCATTCACCACATCGCCCGCGGCGGCCATGTTGGATTCCACCGTGGCGCGTGCCACGATCTGCGAGTCCTCGCGGTTCTCCTTGCGCAGCTGCGAGACCTCGGTGCGCAGTGCCTTGATTTCCGTGACCAGCGCCTCGACGCCGCCGCCCCTGCCGTAGCTCGACCAGGTGGGCGTATAGGCGCGGTTTTCCTCGGCAGTCAGCACGCGCTCGCCCATGTGAAGCTGCGCGATGTAGTTATCGAACGGCACATAGCCCAGGCCGTCAGCGTGCGAACCATCGATGCCCTTCATCTTGGCGACCGCGTCGAAGATGGCCTGCATTTGGGCGCGCGCGCCGGGGTCCGTGAGCAGGCCCATGGCGTTGTTCAGCTCTGCCTTCCAGTTCGCGCTGTCCATGTGCCCCATCGCCTGGGCAACATAGCGTGCGTCTGTCGAACTGCCGCCAGCGCCGCCCAGCAGCGACACGTAGCTCTGTGCGAGCGTCGCGAAACTGCCGGTCCCTGTGGCCGCGCCGCCGTTGAGGAGCGTTGCCAGCTCCGCAGGCATTCCTCCGAGCAGATCCCGGACAGCCTCGATGCCGTTTGCGGTCCGCAGCAACTCATCAACCTGGCGCTGCAGCAAGTCCTTCTCTACGTCGAACTCGGACTCGGCTTGGGCATATGCGCCCTCGACAATGCCCTGCAACTGCCGAAGCTGCGCAAGACTTTGCGAAGACACATCAAGCTGCAGCTGAGCCTCGGTTTGCGAAGACAACCCCAGCGCATCGAGCGAACCCGTCACGCTGTTGAAGATCTTCGTGTAGTCGTCGCCGGAAGCGAAGTATTGGCGGGCTAGGTCCAGATAGCTGGTCGACGCGCCTTGCAGCGCACTCATGGCGGTCTCATCGCCGGCCTGGGCCTTCGCCAGCGTGGCCGCATACTGCTTTGCCGCCTCGGCCAGCTTTTCGCCCATGGTCAATGGCGACAAGGCGCCGATCTTCAAGCCATCGACGTAGCCGCGCAGCGATCGGCCGAAGTCGAGCAGCTTTTGCGCGTTTGCCTGCTCGATCTGGTGGCGCCCGAGCACCATATCCGTCAACTCACCCGCAAGCTCTATCTGCTGCTTGTAGTCAGCCTCGGCCATGGAAGCCCACAGACGCTGCTCACGCAGCAGGCCGTAGCCGTTGCCTGGGCCGCCCTGGGCGCCGTTGATTTTGTCCAGCAAGTCGCCCGCGCTATTCATCGCGCTGTACGCGGACGCCATCTGCGTTGCTACGCCCTGCGCAAACTCTTGCGTCGCCTTGGTGGCGACTTCAGCCGCAGCCTTTGCCGTCTCCGCCATTTCATCGAGCACCTTCTGCGCGTAGTCCGCCATTTGTCCGAAATTTCCAGACATCGCCATCAACTTGGCCGCGAGCTCCACCTGATCCGATGCCATCGCGTCTAGCACGGTCTTCTTGAATATCGCCTTGGCAGCATCGCCTTCGGCGGGATCGATGTACAGACCCATGCCGGCCAGCGCCGCCATCTGCAGCTCGCGCTGCTTCAGGGCGCGCTCGCCCTCGGTGTAGAAGCTCTCGTAGAACGCCCCTGCGTTGCTGCCGAGGGCCTCGACGCCGCCCGACGCAGCCAGCAGGCGGGTCTGCAGATCTCCGGAGAGGTCCGCAAACATTGACATCGTCTTGCCCAGACCGTCCAGCACGCTCTTGACGGTGGCGATCTGCTGCAGCGCAGCTGTCAAGGTATCGATGTCCGTCGCAGCCTTCAGCGCCTGATTCGCCCAGGCCGGCAGATCCATCGTCAGGAATGCTGCCTTGACGTCCACCGCAACCGCGTTCAGGTACTCCTTGTAGCCATCCTCGCCGTCTGCGAATTCCCGGGGCGCCCACTTGCTGGCACGCGAGTCCTCCCAGTTCACCAGCACCTTGCCCAGCTCGTCAGCGATCTTGAGCGAGCCCCAAGAGCCGTCCTTACTCGAGTCGTCAGCAAAGGCCGTGGCCACGCTGTAGCCCGCAGTCTTGCCGAAGGAGACCGCGAACGAGTCAAGCGTCTGACCCAGACCTTGCGCAATGCCGCTGATGCCGGCCTGCATGTCCGCGCTGTACTCATCGCGGTGGCCCATGCCGAAGGTGCCCTGGTTGTAAATCTCGGCACCCGACTGCACGCCTGTCGCTTTGCTGTAGACCGCGCCTGCGCCCGAATGGGGCGTGCCGGAATCGTCCATGCCTGCAATGATTGCGTACAGGGCGACGGCCGCTGCAAGGTACGGCGCCGCAGCCATCACACCTGACATCATGGAGCTCACGCCCGCTGCAGCACCCGTGGCCCCTGTACCGATGGCTGTGCCAAGCGTGCCAGCTTCGAGCGCCACAGCCGTGCCGGCCTCAAGCGCCACGTTGGCGGCAATTGCCGCTTGCGCGGATGCTTGCGCTCCTGCGGCCACACCTGCCCACATGCCATTGGCTGCGGCTAAAGTACCCAGCGCGTCACCGCCCATCAAGCCAACGGCATTCGCGCCAAACAGGCTTGCAGAAGACGCACCCGCGGACGCGCCGAACATCGCCTGATAGCCCGCGCCAATTGCGCCCGCATTGTTCAGCACCGTCGAGCCAACGTTATTGCCGCCCAGCACCGACTGCACAGCGGAACCCTGCTGCCCGACGCCCAGCGCCCCCATAACGGAATTCACGCCGTACTGGACAATCGGCTGCAGCACCAACGTGGCGAACAGGCGCTTGAGGTAAGAGGCAGCGTCATCGCCGCCCGCCATGATGAAGTCCGACAGAGTCCGGCCAACGGTTTCGGCTGTCCGGTCAAATACCTTTTCGACCTCCTTGGCCGCCTTCGCGCCGGCCTCACGGACGCCCTTCTGCTGGAGCACTCCCTGCAGTTCCCTGCGGGCCCGCAGCTCACGCTCGAGCGCGTCGATGGTGGTCTGCGATTCAGCGCCAGCGCGCGCTAGGGCCAGGTGATCCTCGAGGCGAGCAATCGTGAGGCGCTCCATGGCCTCGGCAAGCGTGATGTTTGCCGTGATCGCAAGCGCGTGGGCCTCTTCTTCCTGGCGCGCCTTCTGAAGTGCGTCCTCAACAGACTTGATTCCCGCCTGGCGCTTGTCGGCTACCCGATCGGCCTGCTTGAGGTCGTCCTCGATGGCCTTTTGCAGGTCCTTGCGGGCTTGCTCTTCCTCTTTCGCCAGGGCAATGGCAAAAGGCTGTTTTTTGATCAGGTCCTCGACGTACTTGATGTACTGATCCTGGGATATCTTTCCTGACGCCAAACGCTTTTGGCCGCTTTCCAGATCCTTGTAATAGGTGCTAGATAGGCCAGCCAGTTGCGCATAGACCTGCGCTTCGGATTCGCGCTCTTTCGTCAGCTCTTTGGCGGCTTTGGCGCCGCTCTTGTCCTTTTTGGCTGCATCTTCTCGGATGGCTTTGAGGCGCGTCTCGATGACCTCCTGGCTATACCCGGCATCGATGCCTAGTTGCCGCTCTTCCGCCAGCTCGCGCTCAAGTTTCTTTGCATCGGAGAGGTATTTCAGCCCCTTCTTATTCCACTCCTCACGGGCGGCAATCTGTCCATTCTCAGCAGCTTTGCGCTCCGCAGCGGCTTGCTCCTGTTTGGCCTCCTGCTCCATTGCAGCGAGATTCTGTTTATTCAGCGCCAGCCGCTGCTGCAACAGCTCTATATCCTTTGTTGTGAGCCGTCCTCCGCGGCCCGTGGCAGCACCGCCCGCTGTTTCGGAGAATCCTTTGCCCGCTGCAATTTGGCGCTCTGCGGTGGCAATCTCTTGCTGCAGCCCGCCGATCTTGTCGGCCAGCGTTGCTGAACGGCCAGCACCCAGCATCAAGCTCCAAACAGTTGACGCCGTTTTGCCAAGCTTGTCCCACGTCCGCTCCAACGTGCCAAGGTTGTCACGTATTTCCGCCGCCCCACTGCGCAATGCCGCAGAGTAGGCTTTCTGAGCTACCGCTGCTGCGTCAGTCTTGCGCCCCTGCTCGTCCAGCGCCCTGATTTCCTCATAGGTTGCCACAGTCAGGAAGTTCATCCCCTTCTGCAACTCCAGTGCGGCCTTGAGCGGTTCGTCCTGCAACTTGGCGAACGCTTTCGCGGTCTTATCCACCGATGTTCCGGTGGCCTTCTCCCAGTCGATTGCCGTTTGCGCGTACTCTTTCAGCATGTCGCTGCCGCGAACGCCAGCGGCGACAAAATCGGCCAGTGCCGCAGAGGCTTGGGATTCCACTCCGGACACTTTGCCCATTTCGGCGGCAAACTGGCTAAGCTGAGTTACCGATGTGCCGGCCGCATTCCCAGTGGTAACCAGCGCCAGCCGAAGTACCCCTGCCTCTTGGGAGCCCTGATAGTAGGCAACGCCCAGCGCGACGGCTGCGGCTCCAGCGACCGTGAAGGGGTTCACCATCCCCAGCAAGGTGGTTCCCACCGCCTTCCCAGCTGCGCCGAATCCGCCGAACATGTCGCGCAGTTGCAAGCCCTGCTGCGTGGCGACCGTCATCAACGGCATCCCGCCCTGTATGCTGACGAAAATATCGCTCAGCTGAGCCCCTACTCCATTCATCGCAGAGGCCGTCGCCTTAGCGCTCATCCCCATCTTGCCCATCGACCCTGCGGCGGCGGCCTGGGCGACCTCGGCCGCGCGCAACTGGGCAATGTATGGCTCCAGCACATCGCCGCCGATTCCTCGTTGCTTGGCCAGAGCTTCGAAATACTTGGACGTTCCCTTTTCGCCTGCCTCTGCCGCAGCGGTTGTGCGCTGGATGGACTGAATCATGGAGCGCGCAGCCTGGGAGACTTGATCCTCGGCCTGCTTGCTCTGCTCGCCCGCCCCCTTGAAGCCGTCGCCAACCTTTTTCAGTCCATCGGCCGAATCTTTTCCCGCCTTTTTGACGGCTTCCCCAAGGCCTTCAATGCCTTTGGCGGCCTTCTTTCCAGACTGCTCGATGCCAGCGGCAGTCCCGGCAACGTCTTGCTTAATCTCATTCAGCGTGCCCTTTGTCTGGTTTTCAGCAGCAAAGACCAGATTTACTTTGCGCTCTTCGGACATGGCAGCTCCAGAAACGAAAAAGGCCCGCCATAGGCGAGCCACAATTTAAAAAGCCCCGGGATTCCGGGGCTTGCGCAGATTATCTAAAGTAAGAACTAGTTACTTCACCATTCTCACAAGTTGATGACATAAAGCGGTAACAAGCACCGACGAACCGTCATCTTCAATTTCCACGAGGTCATCATCCACAACAAATCGCTTGTAGCCAACATATGCACCAAAGGAGTTTTTGGCATTCACTTCACCGCATACAGAGACCCCGCCTTTACCCGTTGTCGATTTGTAAATTCCTACATTGCGGAACTTGGCGGCCTCGGGATCTTTAAAGTCGCGCGATACAGCCGACTTTGCCTTGGACACCATGGCACCGTAGTTTTGGGCCAAAGCAGGCGCGCTAGCGCAGGCCAGCGCCATGCCAGCGATCAAAAGCAGTCTCATATCCCCTCCAAAAATTAATTGAAGGGGATCGTATCAAACACGCTATGCGGCCCCTTCGGTCACTCCTGGCGCATCACGTTAAGTGCCTCAGCCTCCATCACTCGAATGCTGGCGAACAGCAGGTTGTGATCCTCTTCGCTGAGCTTCATGCGATCGAGCTCGTGCTGCAGCGGCACGTAGTCCAAGGCCACAGGCCCATTCATTCCGACCCGCCATTGATTGCCCACCTTGTGCCACAAATCGAAGGCCTGGACGTTGTCTGGCCACACGTCCACTGGCTGCTGCTCCTCCTCCCAGTCCCGGTAGGTCATGCCCCAGAACTTGAGCTGCTCGGCCGTTGGAGCCTTGCGATAGAGGGCGGCAGCGATGGCCTTCAGTTTCCCACGCGGCCCGTGGTGCAGAGTTGGCGGTAGCCGTCCCAGAAAGCCTGCGCCGAAGCCGGCGCCTGATCGAACACAGCGATCAGCGTTTCCTTGGACAGAGGGGGCATGTCGTCGGCCCAGCCGACCAGGTACTTCAGGACGTTGTCAGCGTTCGCGGCCGCGCCACGTTTGAACATGCCTGCGAAAGAGAATTTTTCGCCGTCGAGCTGGACGCCTCCGCCGGCGCCTTCGGTGATCTCGTCCCAGAGATCGCCGAACTCCTCGCGCGTGCGGTACTTGAACCGGCAGGGAATCTTGGCATCGGTGCCATCGGGCAGCGGAAACTCAATGGTCCCAGGGATCGATTCGGGGCGTTTGCCCAGGATGAAGGGAGCGGGCTCCTTGACGACGGGCTTGCGGACAGGGGGTTTCTTGTTGGTGGTGGTCATGATGAGCTTTCAGCGGGTGGAGATATGAAGCCCGTGCGCAGCCGCCCGCCCCGCTGAAAGGAGCGAAGCGGCTGCGTCGGTGCAAGGGGTGCCCACACGGGCAAAGCGAAACCCGCCAGGCGGCGGGCAGTGGTCAGCCTGGGTAGCGGGTGGTCAAGCCCTGGGGAGCGAAGTAGGCCGTCACGGTGTCAACCTGGCCCTTGGTCATCGAAGGGGTTTCGTTCAGGGCTGCATAGCCGTAGAAGTAGTTCACGCCACCAGCAGGCTTCTGAACCTTCAGCACAACCAGTGAGCGTTCATCCGACACTTTCTTGAGCGCCTTGTAGCCCGGCAGGCTAGGGTCATCGCCAATCGGGATGGTGATGCTGGTCGCGCTGAAGCCCGCAGGGATCTGGAAAGCGTTCATGCTGGCCAGCGGGTCCACGTCCGCGTATTTCGGCTCACCGCCAGAGCTGGTGGGATTCAGCACTTGCTGAATTTCTTGCCACGTCGCGATGGGGACGGCAGAGCCAACGCCACCGCCTGCGGCAAAGCGCTTCGGGTTTGTCGCATCCAAGCCCTCGATGTCGAAGGCATCGACGGTTTTATTCGCGGCGCGGAAAACGCGGTTGTTTGCGTCACCCCAGCCGGAAAAAAAGATGAACTCTTTGCCGTCCAGCAATCCATGAGCAGCCGCGGAGGCGACGGCCGGGTCTGTATTTGTGACTGCGGTCAGCGGGATCGCGGCAGCGAGTGCGGTGGAAATGAACAGCTGCGAGCCGTCCGGTACGGTATATGCCATGGTGGGCCTTTCGGAAATGAAAAAACCCGCCGAAGCGGGTTGGAGATTGCGCCCAAGCGGGCAAGGAAACCGCCAGGGCGGCGGGAACTGGCGGGCGGTCTATCGATCACCCAGAATGGTGTAGCTCTGCAGGTAGCCCGAGGCCGTGTCGGCGTCGTCGTAGGCTCCTATCGGCTCGGAAAGCGGGCGCGCGATGAGCGCAGGCATTGCTGCGCGCAGCGTGGCCTCGATGGTCTGGATCAGCTGGAATGCCTGCAGCGGTGTCGCGGCCCAGGTATTGATCTGGATCTGCGCATTGCGCTTGTCGGCAACGGTGTTGTCCAGCCATTCCAGCGGGTCGCCGCCGATGTGCTGCCAGGTCACGTAGGGCATCGTGGTGCCGAATGGCGCAGTGCCTATGTGGACCCGGGGACAGGCCGTCAACAGCTTTGCCATCAGGTCAGATTCAAGCGCCATAGTAGGCCCCCTGTTCAAACAACCGGCGCCACAATTCGGCCACTGCTGCCTTCTGGGCCTCATCCATCGCCGATGCTGCATTTCGAGTGAACGCTCTACCCGGAACCTGCTTCGGTGTCGGCAGCGTCACATAGTAGGCGTCCTTCTCGGACTGCGATGCACGGCGCCCTGGCTTACGTCGGCCATCCATCCCAGGCCGGACCATCGGCCCCATTCCGTCAGGGCGGTAGCGGTAGCGCTGCAGGTAACCGTATTCGACCAAGTGACCGTGTGGGGCCTTGATGTGGTTCCAGCTCACCTGGTATTGCGCCCTCTGCCCATCCACTGAGTTTTCCGGGCTGAAGGCTTGGTAGATCGAGTTGTCGAGGTTACCGGTATGCCGGCCCAAGGCTTTGACATTGAGCTTCACCCGCTCATAGAGCACTTGCACCCCGGCCTGTGCTGCAGGTCGGATCGCCTCTTCCGCCCCATCGCCAAGGTCATCCAGATACTTCATCAGATCACTGGTGTCCATGCCCATGCTGAAGGTGCCTTCTCCTTTCAGAGCCATCACGCCACCTTTAAGCAGACGAGATCAACATAGTCCCGGGAAGGACCAGGCAGCACGGCCTTGATGTCATAAACCGCAGCGCCGAACAGCACCCGCATACCCGCGTCCACATCAGTGCGGCGCCGGATGCGGATCGACGCGCGGACGATGGAAACATCGGCGTCGGCCTTGATCGCGCCCAGGCCGGACGGGTGCTTCACATCGGACCAGACCTTAGCGACCTCCTGCCATGCTTCGGAGCCAGGTATCGGCGTGCCCCAATCGTCCTTGGCCTGGGTGTGCCGCTGAATGGTGATGCGGTCTTGGAGCGTTCCAGCGTCAAGCGTCATATCAGCACTTTCTTGCGCAACGGACCGAGAAGCGCGGTGACCGGTGCGGGCAGCACATTCGGATCGAAAGCCTTCTTCTCGTCACCGGTGGGATAGCGGTACATGTAGCCGATGAGAGTCAACGTTGCGGACTTCACAATCGGGCGCACTTGGGCGGTGTAGACGGGCAATCCGTCGACCAACACCGGTGTGCCGTCACTTTCCGTTGCCGGCTGCATGGGTGAAGCGCCGTTCAGGTGGATCAGGATTCGGTCGGCGGCTGCTTCGATCATCAACTCGAGATCAGCATCCGCATCGTCGTCATCAATCTTGAGCCGGTCCTTGACCTGCGCGAGTGTCACGAATGGGGTGGTCATAGGGTCAGCCCTTTACTTGAGTCGCGGCCGCGCTTCACAGCCAGGCGCCACCCGTCGCTGCCAGGCTCGCCGGGGTGACCACATGGGGCGTCCTTCTGCGCAATAAAGAACGAACCGCCCCAGGTAACGCCATCACCTGCTTCGTAGTCGCTGCCGGCCTTGAAAACACCCTTGTCCACCAGCGAAGCCACCTTGATGCTCTTGGACACCTCGGCGCCACTTGATGTGCGCGTCACCAGCGTGAACTCGCGGCCCACCTGATCAAGCCGGAGCTCGGCAATGCCTTCGACAACACATTCCCACCCGTGCAGGCCCTTGGTTGCTTCGAAAGCGCGCCACAGTCCGCCAGCATGCTTCGCATACGTCCCGCGGGCATAGACCCGATCCAAGTCGATGGCCGGCTGGAGCTCCAGCTGCAGAGCATCGCGGCCCGGTTCGCCATCCTTAGGCGCTGCGACGCCCGACAGCGCTTTAACTACGGCCTCATCCACCATGCGCTGCACTTCACCTGCGGGCAGTGGCTCGCCATCCTTGGGGCGCGGAATCGCGTCCACTGCCTTGGCAACCAGGCCTGCCAACATAGGCTCAACATCCTCCGGCGTGACGCTTTTCCCATCCTGAGGCTTGGGGATCGCCTCGACAGCCTTGGCGACAAGCGCCGCAATTTCCTCGGGATCGGCATCTTTGCCGTTTTGTGGCGCAGGCAGATCTTTCACGGCTTGGCTTACTTGCTCGGCCACCATGGGCGCGAGCTGCTCCAACGTGACGCTCTCGCCATCCTTGGGTGCCGGAATGGCATTCACGGCCTTGGACACCTCGCCTGCGATTAGAGGGGCCACGTCCTCGATAGTCACGCTCTCGCCTGGCTCTCCGTCTTTGGGGCGTGGAATGGCATCAACAGCCTCTTGAACCCTCTGGCTCAGGCCTTTACCCAAAGTCTCGGGCAGATCCTTGAGCGCCCCGTCCATTTCATCCAGGCGCCGTGACAGTGGCGATATTTTGGCGCGCACCACCTGAATGACGGCATCAGCCAGCGATTTTAGGTCAGCTCGCATTCCAGTTCCTTCTCGATGTAATCGGCCAAGGACCGCACCTCTTCTGCACTCACCTCATCCGGGGTCGGCGCGGGCGCCGTCACCTCAACCGGCGATGGCGGGGGTGCTGCCGCAGCAGGCTGCACCGCCGGCTCCAGCTTGTTCAACCGCACCTGATCGAGCGGGAAGTCCTGCTGCTGCATATAGACCGTATCCCCACCCTCGAGCGGCGGCTCGTTGATGGCACGGCGCGCGCCATTGATGGTTTGGATGCTGCCCGACACCAGCTTCGAAAGCACCTCGGCCTGTGTCGCCGGGTCCATGCGCAGCAGGTTGTCGAGCTCCAGCTCGGTGCGATATGTCACCGGCAGCGATAGACCGTCATCAAGGCACAACTCCATCTCTTCAATCAGCGAATGCAGCGCATCGTTGAAATAGATCTGGTTGAGGTCGCCGACTTTCTGCCCCGCTGGGATGGGACCGCCCACCTTGAAGGCCGGGATATGGAAAACCTGGGCCACCATTTCAGAACTCAGCGCGATCTGCTCCTTGGTTTGAGCATCGGAGGCAGTCATGCGTATCGGCTCGTATTTCAGGCCATCGCCCACCACAGCCACACGGCCAGCATTGGGACCGGTGAAGTTGTCGTTCCAATAGGTCTGCAGCCGCTTGGCGTCGTCGTCCCCGATCTCTCCAGGAGATACCAGCAACCCACTGGGCTTCGCCCCTTGATTGAAGAAGCGCCGCGAGTCGCGCAGCATCTCCAGGCCGCCAGATGCCGGCAGCGTGGCGGAAAAAAGTGGCGACACGCCGATGAGCGGATGGAACATGCAGTTCATCCGATCGTGAATGATTTCGGACGCCGGCACGAACACAGTCGCCTCAGGCAGGCCGGAAAGATTGTCCTGACTCAGCTGATAGAAGATGGACCCATCTGGCGAGATCATGGGCTGCACCAGCCCGGGGTCGAGGATATTGAGCGCCACAACCACGCCGCGGCCGTCTCGCACCTTGAGCGCGTACATGTTGCCCCAGATGAGCTTGGAGCAAATCCACCACTGCTTAAATTGAATCTGGTTTTGGTAATGGTTCGGACGGCGGAGCACGGGCGAGTACGCCGCGCTGGTAGTCTCCGCCCACACACCGTTTGGCTGCAACTGCATCAGCCGCGTGCGCAGCTTCCCGATGTCGTTGAATATCAGTGAGACGCAAGCAAACACTGAAGGGAATGCCAACACTGTCTCAGGACGCGTGTTGATATCCATCTGGAAGTATCCAGGCGGCTGGCCAGGCGTTATGTCCACCCACGCGCCATCGCTGCGCAGAGAGACCGCGCCGCGCGGCTGGGCACTGACAACGCCCTTGAACATGGTTCGACCGAGCCCCGCTATTTTTTCGGTAAAACGGCTCACTTGGACGCTGCCTTCCTGGGAGCCTTCTTTGCAGGCTCTACCTTTTCGGCCACGGCCTTCGTCACTTCGACTCTGGCCTCGGCGGCCTGGTAACTTTCCGCAGGAGTCGCCCGGCGAAGAGCGCGCAACAACCGCGCGTCACGACGCTCCGCGGTGAAGTCGTCACCAGCCGTCAGCGCGCGCCCTGCATATGTGAACGACTTAGTAGCTTTGAGGCTTTCTCGCATGGCGGCTCCTTGTAGTTTTGAGGCGCCAGCCCCATTGCAGGGCTGGCTGTGCGGCGATCTATTGATCAGCCAGCATCCACGGCGCCGTAGTCAGCACCGGTCACAAAGGCCACTGCAGATGCGCGGCGCTTGGCGAAGTTGATGGAGCGCACCACCTTGATGGCCGTCGACTCGCTTTGGAACATCGATGTGAAGTTCGCCGACGCACCCACGGGGGTATCGGTTGCACCGGTGGGGGCGGTGTCCTGTTCAATCATGGCCTCGCGAGAAATCGAAACCTGCACGCCAGAGTCACCGATGCGGTAGATGTCGTTCGGCTTCAGCATGATCAGCTGGCCTGCCGTCACGTTGTCACCCGTGGTAACCGCGTCGCCCAGCAACGTGCCGCCCGAAGCGGTGATCGTCGGGAACTCGCTCAGGCCCAGGGCATTGGTCATCAGCTGGATGGACTTCGCCAGGGAGGGCGTGGTCACCAGGTGCAGCCCGTTGACGTTCTTGGCGGCGATGAACGCGGCGTAGAGCGCCTTGATGTCGGTGCGCAGGCCAGCGCCATCAGTCCCAGCAGAAACAATGCCGGTCAGGCCATTCAGGATGCCTGCGGGAGATACGCCAGCAGACCCTGCGGATGCGCTCAGGAACGTGCTGTCGACGCGTTGCGAGCTGGCTTCCACCAGCGCATCGCGAACCAACTGCTCCGCCGATGGACTGGAGTCGCGCAGCAGTTCGTTGGATACCACGGCCAGGGCGGCGACCTTCAGGGGCGTCAAATTGACGTTGAAAAAGTCGGCTGTAGTCGCAGGGATGGCCTTCGATTGGCCGACCCAGTACGCGGTGGCCGCGCCGTCCTGGCCCTTTATCTGGACATTGGCCGGGATCTGGCGCAACGGCAGCTTGTCGTACACCGTTTGCGAGTTCAGGAACTCAATGAAGTCGCCGGTGTAGCGCTGGTCAATGGCGGCCAGTTCAGCACCCCACTCGCCCGCGCCCGTGCCGCCGCCAGGCACAGCTGCCTTCATGACGTTGATCAGCGTGGGATTGGTCTTGCCCCAGCGCGCCTCGGCGATGGCCAATGGCGATGCATCACCGTCGCTCAGGCGGGAAAGAGCCTTGGCGATCACGATGCGGGTGTAGTTCTGGCCCTTGAACTTTTCGTCGGCGTCCTTGTTCATGTGGATCGCAGGCGCGCCACCGGTGGCCAGCGCGCCGCGGGCGACTGCACCAGCGCCAGCAGCAGCACCGCCAGCGGCCGGAACGGCCTTGGTGACTTGCAGCGCTTCGAGTTCGCGCAGGTCCGCCAGCTCAGCGTCGATCTGGGAAATGTCGGTGGTGAGACCCTTGAAGGCTTCGCGCTCGCTCTCGTCCTTGGTGCGGCCTTCGTCCAAAGCCTTCTTTTGCACGCCTTCCAGCTCCAAGGCCTTGGCGGTGCGCGTCTCCATGAGGCGCTTGATCTGTTCTTGCAGGTTCACGGGGTGTCCTTTCGGGATTACTTGAGAAATACAACGCCCTTGCGGGCTTTTGGGTGTCCCGAGACGCCGGGAGGGAGCAAGCGCACGACACGGTCCTGCTTGTGGCCTGTCGCGGCCAGCATTGCGTTGTCGAGAGACTTGATGGTGGTGATTGATGCATCGGCGTTGGCCGGCACCGTGACTGCGGAAAGCTCAAACCACAGCCATTTCGTGTAGCGCATGCCGTAGGTGCCCTCGATGCGGGCTGCCTCCAGCGGCTTGAGGCCCACCGAGAGACCGCGCACCAGCTTGGCTTTCAGCATCTGCCATGCGGTAGTGAGGCGCTCCTTCAGCGGGCCCTCTTCTTCAATCTGAGCGACCTCGCCCTCGACCTCGATCCCCTTTTCGGTGACGCGCGCCGCGGTGATCCAGCCGATGGGGTCGCTACTGTCGTGCTGCCAAAGGAAAGGAATCGGCAGCTTGAACTGCGCCCCCTTGGGCTCCACGATGTCGCCAGTGCGATCTGTCGATGGCGTCGACGCAATGCCTTTGAAAATGCGGCGGCCACTTTCGTCGCTGATCGCCTTGATCACAAGGGTCGAGTACGCACGTTCCATGCATTGCTCCAATGAAAAAGGCCCGCACTGGGCGGGCCTGGTTAGATGATGATGATTTGATGCTTTCGGGGCTTGGCCACGATCGCATTTGCCGCGCCGAAGGCCATACAGAGCGCTACCGCGGCGTCGATCTTGTTGATGGATCTGGTTTTAGCCAGCCAGTGGTTGCCCCATTTGTCCCCCTCCGTTACAGCGGACATCATTGCGGAGATAAGCACCGGGCTTCGGCGCAGCCTGATCCGCCCCTCCAAAAGCGCGTCCTCGAGGAGCCGCAAGGAGCCCGGCATCCAAAGTCCTTCCGGCTTCTCTTTTTTGGCCTCGGCAGCCTTCCTCATGGCCTCACTGGGCTGCCCTTTTTTTGTTCCACCCTGCGGGTGCTCTAGAAATTCCAACGATAGGCCAATCTCGACCACTGCCTCCTCGAAACGCTTGAACGCATAGCGGTCATACGCGACAACCTGCAGGTTGTATGCCTGCGCATCCTCGGCCAGCGCCTGGGCCACATGCCGGTAGTTGATGTTCTCACCCTGAGGCGCGTGGATAAACCCTTTGTCGCGCCACACTGTGTAAGGAATCTTGTCCCTCAGCTCGCGGGCCTGAATCGTGTCGCCTGGTGTCCATGCCTCAATCCAGGCATCGAATAACGGCTTCTTTTCGTCCGTGAAACCCGTCTGGACCACCGAAGCTTTCGCCGTGATGTCTTTGTTTTGGGAGAGGTCCAAACCAGTGAACACCTTTTTGCCTGCGTGCTCCTCTTTGGGATCGAAGTCTGCGAGTGCCGGCTCCAGCGTCGACCGCGTCATCCATGCGGTCGCCGCGTCCGTCCACACGCAAAAGTGCAAGCGCAAGATGCCGTTGAGCTGGCCGGGAATTGCTTTCGCCTGCGCAACCACATCCGTGAGGTACTGCTCTGTGATCGTCACACCCAGCAGCGGATTCGCTTTCGCCCAACACGTTGGGTCGCTCAGTGGGTCGTCCCCCTTGTCAAGGGAGCACACAAAGCTAAATGTCGTATCGTCAATGACCCCACCCACATAGGTCGGGTCAAGCACGGCCTCTGTGTGCCCTGCGGCCACCTTAACCGCGTGCTCATGCTCCTCCCAGCAGACCGAATTCCGGTCGCTGCCGCTATTTGTGATCATGAACAGCAGCGGCTGACGGCGGAACTTGAAGCCGCGCTCGAGCATTTCTATGCTTTTGCGGTCAGGCAACTCATGGACCTCATCAGCCAGCACGAAGTGCGGGCGCGGGCCAGATCCAGTCTTACCAGTGTCACGGGACACCGGCCGGAAAAAACTGCCGTTCGGGTGAAATGCGATGTTGTACTCGCGCCCCTCTCCGCCGGAGAACTCAAGCCGCCGTTTCAGCTTCGCAGAGGCTTTCACCATCTTCACAGCATCTGCGAACAGAATCCCGGCCTGCTCTTTTTTCGCTGCAGCGGCGTAGACCTGGGCGCCGGCTTCATGGTCCGCCGTCAACCCGTAGAGCCCAATCCCGCCCGCCATGGGGCTCTTACCGTTCCCCTTGCCTTGCTCGATGAAGGCGCGTCGAAATCGTCGCGTGCCGTCCTTGCGCTTCCACCCGAATAGCGAGCCGATGATGAAGGCTTGGCTAGCGTGCAGACGGAATGGCGTTCCTTCGAACTGCCCTTCTGAAAGCATCAACATGCCCTCGAAGAACCGGAACGCATAGTTTGCGGCCTCAAGGTCAAATTTCAGGCCGCGCTTGCGCCCCTCCTTCAGGTCTTGCAGATGGCGGCGGCACGCGTTGCGGACGTGGGGGCCCGCAACGATCTTTCCAGCCACCACATCCATTGCATATGCTTTAGTGCGGTCTACCGAAGAACTCGTCGGAAGGGTCTTCTTCTTCGCTGTCGCCATGGTTGACCTTGCTGACATCAACGGGCGTAGCACCCAGTTTTGACAAGATGCTGGCGAGGGCACTGGAAGCAGCCACACCTAAGTCGTCTTCCTCCATGCGCGCAATCCATGAGCAAGCCAGCCGGACCATGATCCGATCAGAGCTGGTCAGCCACGGCATCTCGTACTGAATCTCTGCCCATGCCGTCTTCTGTTCAGCGGTCATGGTCGAGTAAGGCTCGCCCAATGGGCGGGTGCCTTTGGGCCCCTTTCGATCCTTGAAGCGGGCGGCATTTTTGGCCGCCGCGCCGGACACTACTGCCTTGGCCTTTGGCGTTCTTTGTCGTGGCATTGCCCTGTATCCTGAATTGTGGATGCGCGTAGAAGAGGAACAGAGCGGTTTCCCAGGAGAACGGGCTTTTTTGAGGCCTCACCCCCCCCTCCCTTGGCTCCCTAGCCCTCTTGCTGATGGGGCTGGGCCGCGCTAGAAGGCCGCAGGAGGCGCCTCAATGCCCAGGGCCACCCGCATTGGTGCCCTGGCGCAGCGCGCTCCAGCGCCCAGGGCGATTACCCTTGCGGCCACCCATCAATGCCTATCGCCACCTTGGTCCGCAGCCCCAGATCCCGGGCCGTCTTGTCCATGTGACACCCTGTCTTGATCCCGTGCCGATTCACATGGATGCACAGGATCTGCAGGTTGGAGTCCGCATTGATATTCGACTTGTCGGCAGCCGTGCTGACCGCACGGATGTGATCAAGCTCATAGCCTCCAGGGTGCTCAACAAAATCCCTGCACTTCGCACAGTGCGGATCTTTTGCCCAAATGCGCAGCCGTGTCGCCTGGAGCTTCCGTCCTCGCAAGCGTCCGTCTGAGTTGTCGTACGTCATGGCATGCCCATAATGGAAAAAACCACCCAGAGGTGGCTGAATGGCGCCTAACTCATAACTGCGCACTGAGATCGACTTGCTTTCTAACCACATTCATGAGTACGGTGTAGGCGAAGTTTCCAACGTTAATTGGGCCAGATCGCTCGGCGTCTCCGCTTTCCAGAGGTAGATACGCGCCGCCGCTTGAGGGAATAAATACATCAAGAATCGGATGGAATCCGGCGCCATCTGATCTTGCAGCGTATACAGCCATAACGCCTTCAAGCGAGTCTTTTTCAACCCTCCACGCTAGGCGAACGCTAGATACTCCCGCGAACGATTTAATCAATGCAGACCCTGCCTCAACATCGATGTCAACGGTCAGGTCAGAGATATAGGGAGAAGCAGTGATTGCGATGTCTTTCAGGGCCGCAAGAAGCCTTTCATACTTGTTTCTGATCCTGCCCACCTCGTCGGCTGAGCTGGACACTTTTCGCCATTCGTTCTCACTTACGCCGAAAGCTGACATGTGATCTCCTTTCATAAAGAAACCACATGCTGCCATAGATCAACGGGGTGCCACCGCTGCGGGCAAGGCGTCCCTGGCGGTTGAGGCGTGGTGGATGCGCCCGAGCGGTGGCGAAAATGGAGCGGCCTCCGGGGATCGAGCCCGGCTCTGCAGCTTGGAAGGCTGATGCCCAACCGATAGGCCAAGGCCGCTGAAATGGAAACGCCCTCCTGGCTATACGATGGAGCTCTCACACAACCATCGCCAGGAGGGCAAATGAAACACACGATAGAAGAACTTCACTTCGCCGCAAAGGTGCGCGACCTTGCGCTCCACATCAAGGGCTGCGACTGGTCGGAAGCAGTCGACCAGTGGGGAGAGAGCAAGTCAATGGATGAAAAAACTGCGGGAATTGATGCCTTTAGGGCCAACTGGCAAGCTTCTCATTCGTTGCCTCAGTACTTGAAGCAAGCCTATCAACTAATCCACGATGCGGCTGACATCATCAGCGAAATTCGCCACGACGCACGCTAGCCGATAGCCGCAGTTCCTCCCGCAGTTCACGGACTTCAGCTGCCAGTAGATGCATTGGGTCTCCGCCACTCGGTGTGGGACGCACGTCGCCGACTGGCATCCAATAGCGCACGCCCTGCGCCAGCTTTCCGACCTGGATGCTGGCCGGCTTTATTACCGGGCAGCCGGACAGATCCACCGTATTCAGCGCGGCCAGCGGGCCAAGACCAATCACCGCATCCCTCACCTCTGCCCACACTTGACCGGCCGGGGAGTTCGCCAGGGTGAACCCCTGACCGTCAGCGTGCGGGCGCCAGGTCACTGCGAGCAGTCCGTCAGTGCCTTGATCGAACGCTTGAATGATCTGGCCCGAGGCGATGCGGTAGACATGCGCCGTCGCATCAACAGCCGTCACGGGGATGATTCGAGTGGTCATATCGGGCCCAGAAACAACAAAGCCCGGTTACCCGGGCGGAATGGTCGCGGTGCTGGGATTCGAACCCAGGCAGACCGGCGTATTGGCTCTCGGCGCCACGCAGATCCTCTTGCATCGAGTCACCTTTAGGCCCCTCGGGCACACCGCTGAAACAAAAAAGCCCACCGCGGCGAACCAGGGCGGGCAAGCGTTGGCCGGAGCCAGCGCGGAGACAAACGGAAAAGCCCGCAGAGCGTGAACTCATGCGGGCTTTGCTATGTATGGGCGTGCTTATCCATCGCTGGCTGTCTGCACCGTTACGGACTAAATGCAGAGGTCGATGAACAGTAACGTGGCGCGCTGGATCTAATCGCTTGCGGGCCACGGCGCAATGCTACCACTTCATGTCAACATCTGCAAGCGGTCCTGACCTCTCTGCCGGCACGGGATAAGCAGCTGTCAAGAAATTCCATCGCATCACGCCCGACATCCCCGCCCGGCGCCTTCGCGACACCAACGCCATTGCAACACCCGCATGCGCGCCCGGACAGCTTTGTTTTGCATGGCGCCAATTGGTACTTCTGTCCTTGGCACACCTTGCACACCGGGTCCAGCCAGTGCAACAGCAGCGGCGCGGCCATATCGATCGTCTGCCCCTCCAATACCAGCTTCGTCTGCAGACCCTTAGCCACCTCTGGCAGCGACTTCAGCGCTCGCATCACCTTGGCTAGCTCGTTTTCGTAGCGCTTCTCCAGTTTCACGCGGGCGGCCTCCATGCTCTGCTTGGTGATCTTTCTCACTTGCACTTCGCGGTCTTTGCCATTGCGCTTTTCGGTTCCCGTCTCAAATTTCACCTGCGCCTCGGTGATGATGGCGCGCTTGGTTGGCTTCACTGGCAGGCGCACACCCCAGCGCTCGGCCCCGTCCCATTCGGCCTGCAGACGCATTAGCGCAGCGCCAAACCTGCTCTTGCACCAGCCGGCTGCAATCAGGTAGTCCGCGTCGCCAGGAACGTGCTCACCATTCACGCGCAGGCTCGACGACTGAATTGCAGTGCTGTATCTCTCTTGGGTGGTTGGTGCTTCGTTCAATTGGTGCTCCCTGTTGTCGTGTCTTCAGCCCATACGGGCAAGTGCTTCGGCCATTGGCCAGATTTCAGAATCAGTTCGCGGGTTGCCGCGGCCATGCGCTCACCCCAGGCACGGTGCGCTTCGCGCCCACCTGGCAGCAGGCGGTATTGATCAAAGGCGGGATGACAGCCGGCACGGTCAGGGTGATCGCAGCACAGCGGCAGCGCGCGGCGGTCATCAACCTTGAGTCCCCAGCCCTTCCCCATGTTTTCGTGGGCGTGCTGGCTGCGGCCGCAGATGCCGCACCAGGCGCAAGGCAGGCAGGCGACCAGGCGCCGGTAGGCCTCGCAGCTCACAGCGTCATCCTTCGGGCACGCGCGAACTGCAGCACCGGTATCCAGCGCCAGCAGTGCGCCAGGCTTGACCAGGTGCTGGGTCGCCTTGGCGCTTGCGGTCATACGCTCGGCTCGCGCAGCCAGCCGGTCCTCGCGCGATTCGGTGGGCGCAACTGTCCAGCCGCCGCCCATCTGCTTCTTGCGGCCCGCGCCGACTCCGATCTTGGGGACTCGTTTCGAGAACATCAAAACGCCTCCATTTCCCAGCCGCCGCCAGCCTTCTTCGCTCTGACCTTGATGGCGATGAACCGGAATGGATACATGTCGGCGGCGATCTTGATCTTGGCTCGAGCGTCGTCCTGCCAAAAGCCCTTGACCTCATGGCACTCCATCACGCCATCGGCGGTCATCACAGCGAAATCAGGGGTGTAGAAGGTGTTGTCGGCCAAGCGCAGCTTCAGGCCTTCGAACTTGCGCCACAGAATTTCGCCGCCATGCTGCAAAAGCGACAAGTGCTGGTCGTATGCGGCCTCGGTCTTGTTCATTGCGCCGACCTTGAGCCGGCCCAGTGCGTACATCGCCTTGCTCATGCTGCCGAGCTTTCCAGCGCCAGCTTGTGCTTTGCGAGCTCGCTCGCCATCCACTGGATGCCCTTGGGCGTGAACTTCACAGCGGTGAAGGCGTGCGCGTTGTGAGTGGACACTCCCGCGCGCACCACGAACCGGCCTGCGTCGATATGGCCCTGGTACGGAGTCATGCGGCCAGCCAGGCGATACATCACCTTGTGGTCCTGCAAGAACTGGCTGAACTCGGCCTCGTTGACCTTTAGCAGCTTCGCCACCTCCCGGAACCCCTTAGCGCCATCGGCCTGGACGTAGCGGTCCACGAAATCGACCTTGGGGGCTGCCAGCGCCAGCGCGGCTACAGCGGCCTGCTCCACCTCCTTGGCGTCAGCCCAGGCGCGCGCAGCGGCCACAGGATCGGCAAAGTTCGGAATGGCCAGCGCGGTCTGCGCTTCCAGTTCCTGCCAGCGGTCGACCAGGCGCGCGGTGAACTCGGGCGACATCTGGGCCACCACCACGTAGCTGTCGCGCTTGCCCACCAGATAGACCGAGATTGTCCGGGGCCCTGAGCGCGGGTTGGAGACTTCCGCCAATGGCGGGAGTGTGATGACGCCGCGCGCTGCAAGACGCTCCATGGAACGCTTCACATCGTCATGGTGCGACTCCACCAAGTCTGCAATCTCGCTGCTGCTCATCTTCGCCAGGGCTTGGGTGATCTGCATCAGTTCTCTCCTTCTTGCTTTTCGCCGTACTGCAGCTCCAGCGCCAGCTGGGCGTAGTGGATGACCTTGCGCAGGTCCTCGGCGCCGTTCTTGGCCTTGTGGCGCGTGGCGTACTTCACGATGTTTCCCTGGAAGAAGTCCAAGCCGTTGGCGTGGATGTATTCGATGGGCTGGATCGCGCAGTCCTTGTAGTGGCTGCCACCTGCCTGGATTTCGAGGGCGCTCATGCCGATGCGCCTCCCCTTGTGAGTGCTGAAACCATGGTGGACAGGCCGCCAGCGCCAGCAGGCTTGACCGGATGGAGGCCGCTTCGGATGCGCCAGACCAAGAAACCGCTCACCCCGAACTCAGCGCCGACAGTGACGCTGCTGCCGGGCGTGGCCAGGATCCGGCTGACGATCTCGGGTGTGACCTTGGTGCGCTTCAGCGCGATCGCGCGATTGGCCAGGATCCGGCGAACCTGACCCTTCTGCGCGCCCTGGCTGCGGATATAGCGTCCATAGGCCTTGTCACTCGCGCACCGGCTGTGCTCCGGGTTCAGACAATCCGGGCGACCGCAGGTGTTGAACACGCGGTAGCCCTCGGGCACGGCAACACCCTTGGCGCAGTGGTAGACCGCGCGATAGCCGCACTGGGACGACATGTGCCCGCCGCGGGCATGGTTTGGGGCATGGACGAATGGCACGCCCTTTCGCAGAGCGCCGCGCCACAGCCAATGGCCATCAGCGTCGATGAAGCAGCGGCCCTTGATTTCTTCAAGCGTCCTCATGCGCACTGCCCCTGCAGGTGCTGGGCGACCGCGGCGGCGGTGCGGCGCTTTGCCTGGCCCAGGCGCATGCGTTCCGCGCGGGCCTCAACCTGGGCTGGCGTGTAGCGCGTGGCCTTGAGGGCAAACGCGTCGCGCAGCGCGGCGAGCTGGGCCAGCACCTCCCGCTTGGGGCCACTGGGTACGGACTCGGGTGCGGGCAGCGCCAGCGCGGCGCGCGGGCCGGGCAACTGCAGCTGCTGCCGCTGGTCATCGGTAAGAGCAGTCAGACCACCCGGCAGGCGGCCCGAGGAAATCGCCTCGCTGACGGCCCGAGTACGGCCTACCGGGTCGTGGCCCATGCTGATCTGCACCTGCGGGCGGCGGCGCATCGCGCGGGCCTCGCCAACGATGCGGCCGTATGTCTCGATGAAAGCCTGGCGCGCGCCGAACTTGTCGCCGGCATTGAGCACGGGCGCCGCAGCGGCCCAGGCCTGGGCGATCTCATCCGTCCACACGATAGTGGCACCTTGATCGGCGCTTGTCAGGGCCAGGGCGTAGGCTTCGGCGGGCAGCATGCGGCCCAATGCGTGGTCCACGTACTGCAGCACGGTGCCGGTGAGGATTGGCCCACGGTGCTCAGCACGGATACGGGCCAGCGCCAGCCTCAGCAGAGGTTTTTCGATGTGGGCCAGATCTTCGGCCAGCAGCACCAGCGCAGCGGGTCGCACTTGCTGCCCGGACAGTTCCATGGTGGCGCCCAATTCTTCAATCAGCCAATCGGTGTCGTTGCAATCAAACATCGCTGCCTCCGTTTTTCTCGCGCATCCGGCGCTTTGCTTCCTCGATTGCGTCAAAGCTGGCCGCCGTCTTGTCGGCCGCCTGCGCTGCAGTGCCGGTCACAGCCTGGCCACGGGCCCACTGGGTGCGATAGCTCTCGGCCTGGTTCACCAGCACACCAACGCCGTGCGAGTTCTTGACGACAAAAGCCTCGTTCACGCCGGTCACGTACCACGCAGCAACCAGCGGCGCTTCCTCGTGACCCAGGCGCTTGACCAGGCTCTTGACGTTCGCGTTCACTGCGGCATTGCGGACTGGCGCCACACCGTAGCGGGCCTGGTAGGCGTTGCAGTAGGCTGCCCAGGTGTGCTTGCAGGCGGCCTGCAAAGCAGTTTCTTCATCGCTTTGACCAGCACCAGCACCATCGCAGCCCGACTGCGCAGCGGTCGGGGATGGTTCATTGGGGGTTCCTTTACGGTTCCCTTTACGGTTCATTGATGATTTGGGTGCGCCATCTGCACCACCGAGGTGCGCCATCTGCACCGGTCGAGGTGCGCCATTTGCATCCCCTGGTGCGCCATCTGCACCACCTGATGCGCCATCTGCACCGGGTGCGCCATCTGCAGGAGGTGCGCCATTTGCACCAGCGGCGCGAGCACGCTTTTTCGGGGCGGCGGCTGGGTTGTATTTGCCCGGCATGATGGTGTAGCTGGTGCTGGTGTTAAGGCGGTAGTCGCGAAACACCAGGCCCACCGTCTGCAGCCATGCAATGGCCTCTTGCACAGCGCGCTCAGACAGGCAGGTGCGCTTTGCAATGGTCTTGATACCGGGCCAGCAAACGCCATCGTCGTTGGCCTGGTCGGCGAGAGAGATCAGCACAGCCTTTTGCGCAGGAGACATCCCGCCCATGGGCCAGCACTGAGCCATGATGATGGTGCTCATTGCCCCGTCCTTGCGTTGTCGGCGGCGTGCTCAGCCTCAAGGGCGGCATACACCTCCTGCAAAGCCGTCACGGTGTGGCCAATCTCGCGCATGACCTCGGCGCGGTCGTTGTCGCTGACGTTGCCATCTGCCTTGGACTTCGTGACGGCCAGCAGGACATCGGCAACTTCATGCACCGCCGTGGCCGTGGCGCGGGTCAGGCAGCGTGGGCCAGCGCCAGCAGGAGCGGCGGGCAGCGCCAGCATCCCGGCGCGGAACGAAAAGATCGTGCCCAGGGCGTGAGCGTCAGGGCTGCCTGCCTCGCGGCACATGGTCGCGATTTCTTCGGCGTCAGCCAAGCCCATCTTGTGGTGCACCGAGCCGCTCAGCTCCTTGCGCAGCACTTCGTCGGACTTGTTCAAACGCACAGCCAAGGCGGGGCGGCCACCGGGGTAGCCAGCGACCATGCGGCGCAAAGCATCAAGGGAGTTCATGTCCGGTCTCCTGAGAAAAGGACGTTGCGGGCAACGCCGCGGAAAACGAAACTCGTTGCATGAAAACCAAAACAACGAGAGGGAAAGGTGCCCGCCGCACCCTGGGCTATGCTGGGAGTACCAACACAACCAACAGCCACAGGGAGGGCAGACATGAACCTGTTCGATGCGGTGAGTGCGGCGAAAGCCGCATACGACTTGGCCGCCATTGCCGTGCAGGCGCGCGACGAAGTGAAGACCCAAGCGGCGATGACAGACTTGCGAGAGAGGCTCTGGGACATGTCAAACACAGGGCTGTCCCAGGTTCAAGCTCTGCACAGCCTCGAGCTCGAGACGCAGAAACTTCGAATGCAGCTTTCCGAATCGGAGCGTGCCCAGGCAGAGCTTCAGGCCAAGCTCAAAGAGGATGCCCAGTACAAGCTCGCCGAGATACGTCCCGGCATATGGGCGCATACGCTGATAGAGGACATGGAGACGCCGGTGGAAACGCGCCCCAATTTTTGTGCCGCGTGCTACGCCAACGGCAAGAAGGTGCCGCTTCGCTATATCTCCGCGCTTGGCGATCGGACCGAAATGTGGAGATGCCTTGCTGATGGCGCACACACGTATCGAAATTTCGATGCCCCCCGCAAACCGCACAACCGCAGCGCCGGGTGGATGGGATGAAGGCTCAGCCATGGGTGACCGCCTGGGGGGATGCCAGCGCCAGCTCGGGCCCTGCTTCCGGCAGATTAGCGCTGAGCATTGCGCGCCGCTCATCTGCAACCCACGGGTTGTCGCGTTCGACCGAAGCGGGAATGCCACGCTTCTTCCAGTTCTGAACGCGCTGAACGCCTCCGCTCTTGATCGAAAACCCAAGGCGCGCAGCCAATTTCGTAGCCCCGCCAAAACGACGGATGAGTTGTGTGTCTGGATGCATAGCGAAATTAAACGCCATGTTTAAACAAAAGTCAAACATGGCGTTTAACAACACTTTGTTTAGTGATCAGAGAATTTCGACGATGCACCCATCCATCGAAAGGCTCTATCAAGCCGCAAAGCAAATCCGCGACATCACCGGTCAATCTGCCGTGGCCCGTCTGCTAAACGAATCGCCACAGACAGTAAAGAACTGGGAGACGCGGGGAGTGTCGAGATCAGGTGCATTGACGGCTGAGGCGGCTTTGGGGGTCCGTGCGGCTTGGCTTCTGGCCGGCGATGGAGAAATGCTTGCCGGAAGCGCGGCCCCTGTCGTAGTCGAGGCGCATGCTCCCGCTTGCCCTGAAGACTCAGTGCGAATCCCCCTGCTTGCGAATGGCGGGAGCATGGGCCCTGGCAATGACGTGCTGGACGCGGACTACGTTGTCGGCGATATGACGCTGTCGGCCCACTGGATCAATCAACAGATCAGGCCAACCAACATCCTGGAACTTCGTTTCATGCATGCCCACGGTGAGTCCATGGCGCCAACGTTTAGCGATGGCGATGTGCTCTTGGTCGATGCAGGCGCGCGTGACCCGTCAAGCATGGAGGGCATCTATGTGCTGGAGGTGCATAGCAAGACGTACATCAAGCGCGTCCGCATGCGCATGGATGGCTCGCTAGAGGTCAGTAGCGACAACGCAAACATCAAGACGGTGGATGTGCTCAATGGCGATCATGAGGTGCGCATTATTGGCCGAGTGGTCTGGGCCTGGAATGGACGAAAATTATGAATCTAGTTCGAAAGATTCTTTTTTTATTGATTTCCCGAGTATCAAACGAAGATTTTACAAATCAGTGTACTAAATCTAAATTTTAATAAAAATTATCGAACGGGAGTAGTTTATGGAACTAATACTACCTGTCAGCTTGGGGACAAGAAACCAAGATGAACTTTATGCGATTGCAGGCGCAGTATTACGCAGCCAAGACAAAGACATCATACTTGATGCTTCGAGGCTGGAGTTTATCGATCCACATGGAATCGCAGTTCTAGGAGCTCTACTTAGCCCTCTGACTGATAGAAATATATCGATGCCATGGCTGTCTAACAATCTTGCCGGCTATCTTGCCCGCATGGATTTCTTCAAACACTTAGAAATTGGCAGCGTTGATATTCCAGATTGGGCCAGACATCCCCATCCAGAGCGCCTTGTCGAGCTAACATGCGTTACCGACTCCACCGTAACCGATGATCTTGCCAACAGGTTAGCAGATGCTATCACTGGCCGACTCACGCACGCCGCACCCAATGATGACCTAGATGAAGACGGGAAGAATCAGTATCTTCGATTTAGGTATCCACTCTGGTATGCGCTTTCGGAACTACTCGAAAACGCGGTTACCCACGCTCGCACGCATGGCCACCTTCGCTCCAATGTTTGGGTAGCTGCACAATATTACGAAAAAAATAAAGAAGTAAAAATGTCGGTGGTCGATAATGGCTGCGGTTTTCTTAGAACTTTAGGCAAAGAGCCTGAACTTGTTGAGCACACCCACCTTGGCGCAATCAGAACCGCCCTTATGGAGCGAGTAAGTTGCAATCGCAACAGCCCCTATATTTATGGACATGGAAATCAAGGGGTCGGGCTAACAACAACTATGCGCATTGCTAACGAAGCCCGCGGAAAATTAATGATCGCCTCCGGAAATGCATACTTAGAAACGGCAGAAATGCGTGGATCACAGCTGCCAAATAATGGGCTGTGGAACGGTGTTGCGATTGCTTTTTCGTGTCGGAGGCATGCTCTTCCTGGGATCAACGTACGCCGCCTACTTCCAGAAACAGAACTCGATCTTAGCCCACAAGTGCAATTTGTCTGACACGCAATTTCATCGCATTTTTGTTAGACTTGGATTGTTGCTAGCGTCCCGATGAACGCTACTAGACTATTGACTTCAGCTCCTATGGAGGTGACTACTATGAACACTGTTTTCCGGTTCGCTTTAGGCGAACTGCATGATGCTCAGACTAGCAGGAAGACTCTCAGCCGCAGAGAAAGTGCACAACCCATGCGTGCAGGGATTGATTCCCACTTAGCCGAAGGCGATGTTGTTGAGCTCGATTGTGAGGGCGCCGATGCCACCCAGTCTTTTATGGATGAACTTGTCGGAATTTTGGTTCTAGAGCGCGGCCCTTCCGTGTTGGATCAATTGCGCTTCAAAGGTTGCTCTAGAGACATGAAAGCTATCATCAATTTTGTCGTTAGCGACCGAGCGATGCAGTACATACGGAACCCTCACCAACACGCTCCAAGATAACTCTCAAGTTCCGGTTAGGCTAGGCAGACCGTCTGAACGCCCTGGCAAAAGCTACCTTCAGGTAGCTTTTTTCACGCCTTCGATGCTCCGCCTAAGCCGGAGACACCCCCACACTTACTTAAACCTGCTGCTTTTGCGACTGCCCGCCGCTCTAAATTTTTCTTTGATCTGCATCCTTACCGAGCCACCTTCTGGTGGTTTTTTTTCGTCTACCCGCAGGCGCTGACCACCGTCTGAGCAAGTGCAAGCCTCATGCTTAAACAAATTGTTTGACACTTGTTTAAACATAGCGTTTAATTCATCCATCGCAGCACAAACAGCGAACGACCCCGGCCAGCGATACGACAGCCGGTCAGCTCAACAGGATGCAGAGGGAGGGTCCAGCTCCCAAGGAGCGCAGCAGGTTTGTGCACCACGCGATGGGTGCCAAGTGATCGAGCCAGCACCGACCGTTCAGTGATGGGCGCAAGCCCGATGCGTCATCGTCGGTGCCGGGTGAACCGGTGTGCAGTGGATGTGAGTCCGGGGATCGAGTGCGTGGGCACTGACGATGGAGCAACTCAGCAGGCCACCTTAGCCCTCAACAAGCTCTAGGCACATGAAACGCGCGGATCCAGTGCAACGCGAGAGACCAGAGCACTCAACACACCAGCAGCCACGCGCTGCGAAGGAGAACACATGCGACATACATAGGCCGGCAGACCCGGCCCAGCCTCTGCCACTCACCGGCAGGCGTAGAAAGCCGCACGACAGCCGGCACGGGATCAAAGTTGGCCGATGGTTTGAGGAGTCGCCCGCCCTCTTCCACCAGATGACGCCGCCAAAGCTTCAAGACCGCAGCCGCGGCGCCGCGCCCTGAGCGAGATCAGGGCGAAAACACAAGCAGCTTCTTCGGAGGCTGTTTCTGTTTTCAAAGGAGCAACACATGTGCGAATGCCGCGCTGATATCGAAAAACGCCTCACCGACCACTACGCCCCGAAGCTGTCGGAATCTCGGGAGGTCAAGGCGAAGCTGATGGGCTACGCGATCACTATCGGCGCGAGCCTGGGCATTCAGCCCTACATGCCGGTGGAGGTCAGCCATACGGTCACGGTAAAGAAGACCGGTGAGGCCAAGCGTAAAACCGAGAAGGCGAACATGTACTTCAGCCACTGCCCGTTCTGCGGCGTGAAGCTGGCGAAGGACGATTGAGAGCACCCCGGAATCACCGCGTATAGGCGCGCGGCCTGGCACGGGCAAATGCCAGGGGCCATATCCAGAGGGAAGCTGCCTCAAGCCGAACAGCACACGGATGCAGATAGTGATCTGCGAACCCCTGCCAGGTGGAGCCATCACGCAGGCGTCTTGCCGCAGGGTATCTGCGTGATGGCGTGACCGGGTCAGCTCCGGCAAAGGGTGGAAGTCCCGGGCGCAGGCCCACCACAACCCTCGACGCTGCTTCAAGCGAAGCCATCTTCAACACCGGGCCCAGCAGCCCAAACAGCAAAACTATTTGCCAAGCTCAAATAACTGTATAAAATCACACCACTGTTTAAATAAACACCATTTGACGGCAGAGCGTCCCGGCTGGATCAAGGCCGGGGCCATCATTGAAGTGGCGGCGTGGATGGACACGCGGGACCGTAGAGCGAAGCGATGCACAAACGCGACGCGCGGCGCCAAGAGCTGGAATCAAGCCCAGCCCGCTTCAATGATGGTCAAGCCAGCTCGCGTAAGTACGCGCCGCACTGGTCAGGCAGGGCAGATGAGGGCCCGCCGCCATCTACCTTTTCGCCCGTTTTGGGTTTTCTCGTTTTCAGCCGCGCCCGGCTCCTCCGTCCTCCCTCCTCCTATCTTTCCGGGCAGCACGCGGCTCTTTATTCGCACCATGACTTACTACCACCCCGCGATCGCGCAGCGGGTGCTGTGCACATCTGCGCAAGCCCTAGGGCTGCCAGCGCCAGCAGCCCTGCCACCCCTTCCACCCGACGAGCTGCGCCAGCTGCTCAACACCCACCCCGCGCGACCAGAAGGCAGCGCTGACGCCATCTAAGTCGCCCACTGCGGGCCTTTTCTTTTGGAGAACCGAATTTATGAGCAACTCCAACCGCAAGATGTTTGACAGCGGCGAGGCCAAGCGCGCAGACGCCGTGCAGGTCCGCTTCGAGAGCATCCACGTTGAGCCCGGATTCAACCTGCGCCAGCACGACGCAGCGCTTGAAGCCAGCATCGAGGCGCTGACCCAGCACATCATGGCCGGCGGACGCATCCCACCGCTTGAAGTGCGCATTCGGCCCGAGGGTGGCGTCTGGATCGTTGATGGCCACAGGCGCTATGCAGCCCTCGGGCGCGCGCTGGAGCGTGGCGCGGCCCTGCGCAGCCCCAAGGATGGGGTGGCCTGGGTCCACATCGTCTACTTCGAAGGCAACGACGCCGACCGCACCGCCCGGATCATCACCAGCGCCGCCAACAAGCCGCTCACCGCTGTGGAGGTTGCCGAGGGCTACAAGCGCCTGCGCGCGTTCGGCTGGGAGCCGGCCCACATCGCAGCGACCGTAGGCAAGTCAACGGAGCATGTCCGCCAGCTGCTGGCCCTGGGCGATGCCAACAGCGATGTGCGCCAGATGGTCAACGCTGGCAAGGTGTCCGCCACGATAGCCGCCAAGACGGCGCGCCAGCACGGCGAACAAGCCGGCGCGTTGCTAGGCCAGCAGTTTGAGGCCGCGACAGCCCAAGGCGAAGCCCGCATCACCGAGTCCACCATCGCGGGCCCCAGGGTCAAGAAGGCGGAGCTGCGCAAGGAAGCCGAGCGCTTGGACTTCCTGCTCTCGCACTTCGCCATCGTGCGCTGTGGCGGAAAGCTGGATCTGGCCTCCGACGTTCCAAGCGAACACGGTTACTGGCTTGAGTATCCGCTGGAACACGCCAGTCAGGCCGGCGTATTTGCCAGCGCCCGCGAGGCCATCGATTCGGCCATCTCGTCCAAACAGTAAATCCCTCTCACCCAACCATCGCCGGCCCGCTTGCGTGGGCCATTTCTTTGGAGCGCGCCATGACCGTTCGCATGCCTTTCCCCGATGACGTGAACCCAGACCCGGACGCGATGTATCCGCGCAGTCTGGCTGAGGCTTTCCCGCACGATCCACAGATCACGCCCATGCCAAAGCGCAAGCTGATCCCCAACCGCCCCACCGCCTGGCTGATTGCGACTTTGATGGTGCTGATCTGCCTAACCTTGACCGGCTGCAGCAGCGCAGAGGCACAGGAGCCCAGCGCCAGCGCCGCAGACCAGCGGCAGGCAGACAGCAGCGCGCAGGCATGTCCGCCAGGTCAGCATGTCGAGTGGGTGGATGGCACGACGATGCAGTGCCTCAAATACCTGCAGTGACCGATCCGATCGCCAAACGCCAGCGCGCCAAGCAGGCGTGCCCCATCGGCGGTGAGCACGCATGGCAGTGGGCTGAGAACGTCCAGCAGCCCGCGACCAGGGCCAAGCGCCTGACGGTCACAACCAAAGGCTTCTACCAGTGCCTATGCGGCGCGACCCAGATGGGGCCCAAGCAGCGCCAGCCACCGACCTCGCGGAAGAAACCGCCCCGCTCTCTCCCACCCAAGCCCGCCACGCCGCGGGCTTAGTTTTTCTGGAGCCCGTATGCCTGTGCAATTCGTGAACTACCGCGGCGAGGCTGTCAGCACCATCGCCCCCCAGCAGAAAAAGCGGCCCAAGGCTGCCGACGAGTCGTTTCACAAGGGATGGCGCGTGACCGGCGTGCCGCCCGGCTCCCTTGAGGCTGCGCAGCTCGCGCACCAGAAGAAGTCCCGGCTGGACCTGCAAAACGGCAAGCAGCCCAAGGAATTCATCGACGCCGACTGGCTGCGCAACGCCAAACAGAAGGCGGTGCGCGCCAAGCCCTATGCACTCGCTGACGCCGCCGAGATCTGCGCAGAGCTGGCCCGCAAGGCCGGGTGGCTGCAGGTCACCGTCACCGCCATCGAGAAAACCGTTTCCCAAACCAGTGACACCCAACATGTTCAATAAGCTCACCATCTACCGCATCGCCTCCACCTGGCAGGCCGACCTGGCCGCCGTCGAAGAAGCCATGGCGCGCACTCCCTTCATCCCATGCGGCCCCACGCAGGAACGCTCTGCAGGCTGGGTGCCGCCGCGTGGCGAGGAACAAGGCCTGTTTGCCGAGTCCATCGGCGGTCAATGGATCCTGCGCTTTATGAGCGAGGCCAAGATGCTGCCCGCCAGCGTGCTCAACCGCAAGGTGCAGGAGAAGGCCGACGCCATCGAGCGCGAAACGGGCCGCAAGCCCGGCAAGAAGGAAAAGCGCGAGCTGAAGGACGAAGCCAAGCTCGATTTGCTGCCCATGGCTTTCACAAAGCAAGGGGGAATGTGGATCTGGATCGACCCGACTGCGCGGTTCTTGGTGCTCGACACCGGCAGCCAGACACGCGCCGACGAAGTCGTGACGCTGCTGGTCGACGCCCTGCCAGGCTTTGCCGTGGCACTGCTCGACACACAGACCAGTCCGCAGGCCGCCATGGCGCACTGGCTCACCAGCCAGGAGCCGCCCGCGGGCTTCACCATCGATCAGGAGTGCGAGCTGAAGGCCGCGAGCGAGATGAAGTCGGTCGTGCGCTACGGCCGCCACCCTCTCGACATCGATGAGGTCAAGGCGCATATCGAAGCCGGCAAGCTGCCGACCAAGCTTGCCTTGACCTGGGACGACCGTGTTTCCCTGCTGCTGACCGAAGGCCTGCAGGTCAAGAAGATCACCTTTCTGGAAACCGTGTTTG